>Ga0315553_10000274_pt1 | contig 47752 bp, 54 predicted proteins | sample SalMarSW160140MG_FD_203099 | JGI IMG/M metagenome (GOLD analysis project Ga0315553, IMG submission 203099) | Salt marsh sediment microbial communities from the Plum Island Ecosystem LTER, Massachusetts, United States - Salt Marsh Sediment SW1601-40 ...
ACCTTGACCAATGACAATCATGGCACGGTATAGGGCACGCGACATGGCGGTCGGACGGCTGGAACGATCCCCGATTCATTTGCTACATCGGGCCGGCCAGTGCGCCAGCGATATCTTCCAGGGAGAGATCGGAGAGGGGCATCTGACGCCGCGGCAGTACGCGGTTCTGGTGGCCGTTTCTCAGAACGAAGGCCTGAGTCAGACCCATCTCGTGGAAAAAACGGGTGTCGACCGCTCCACCTTGGCGGACATCGTGCGGCGTATGCTCAAAAAGGGCTTGCTGCAGCGCCGCCGCACCAAGGACGATGCGCGCGCTTACGCCGTCAAGCTCACCGAGGAGGGTTGGCGCGTGCTGAAGGCCACCGACCCGGTCGCAAGACGCGTCGACGATAAGATCCTTGCTGCGCTTCCCGGCCAGCAGCGTGAGCGGTTTCTGCAGGACTTGAGCTTGATCGTGCAAGCGCTGGGCAATATTCAGGCCAAAACGGATGGCGCCGGCAAAGATTGAGCCAGCACCCGCCCTCAGGCGGCGTTGGGCATAAGCTTGCGGTTGACGATCGTCTCGGCGATTTGCACCGTGTTGAGTGCAGCACCCTTCAAGAGATTATCCGCCACGATCCACAACGCGAGTCCGTGCTCGACAGTTGCGTCCTCACGAATGCGCGACACGTAGGTTGCGAATTCGCCGGTGGCCTCCACGGGCGTCACGTAGCCTCCCGGCTCACGCTTGTCGACGACGAGGACGCCGGGAGCCGTACGCAGAATCTCGCGCGCATCGTCTGCGCTCAGGGGCGTCTCAAACTCTATATTGACCGATTCTGAGTGACCGACGAACACCGGCACACGCACGCACGTCGCCGTCAGCCTGATGCGCGGGTCGAGAATCTTCTTGGTCTCGGCCAGCATCTTCCATTCCTCCTTGGTGTAGCCGTCCTCCATGAAGTCGTCTATGTGAGGAATGCAGTTGAAGGCGATCTGCTTGGTGAACGTGTGCGGTTCGATCTCCGCGCCGGGCACGTACTTGCTCTTGGTTTGCTGCCACAGCTCGTCCATCGCCTCCTTGCCGGCGCCCGATACCGACTGATAGGTCGAAACGACGACGCGCTTGATGCGCGCGGCATCGTGCAGGGGCTTCAGGACGACGACGAGCTGGGCGGTCGAGCAGTTCGGATTGGCGATGATGTTTTTCTTGGTGTAGCCCTTGACCGCGTCGGCATTGACCTCCGGCACAATCAGCGGCACGTCCCGGTCGTAGCGCCAGCACGACGAGTTATCGATCACGATGGCACCCTTGGCGGCGATCTTCGGTGACCACTCCTTGGAGATGGCCGAACCCGCAGACATCAGGCAGAAGTCCACCTTGGCGAAGTCGAACTGCTCGAGGGCCTGGCATTTAAGCGTTTTCTCGCCGAACGAGACCTCGGTTGCGAGCGAGCGGCGCGAGGCGACCGCGTAGACCTCGTCGGCGGGAAAGGCGCGCTCGGCGAGAACGTTCAGCATCTGGCGCCCCACGTTGCCCGTGGCACCGACAACGGCAACCTTATAGCCCATGGTTCAATCCGACGTTCGCAGAATTAGCGGCGCGGCGCCGATCGCCGCGCGAGTCCATCGCTTCTGCGGGCGATCACTTACGCGCCGTAGCTTCACGTTGCAAGTGGTGCAAGGGGCCATGGCGCCCAGGGGGCGGCACGGCGGGACGAGCCGCGCCGTCTCAGCCGGCGAGCTTGCCGAGCTCCTTAAGGATCGCTGAGCCCATTTCGGAGGTGCCCACCTGACGCATGCCGGGCTGCATGATGTCGGCGGTCCTGAGGCCTTGATCGAGCGTTTTGGCGATGGCCTTTTCGACGAGATCGGCCTCTTTGCCCATGGCGAAGGAATAGCGGAGCGCCATGCCGAACGAGGCGATGGTGGCGATCGGGTTGGCAAGGCCCTTGCCCGCGATGTCGGGTGCCGAGCCGTGCACGGGCTCATAGAGCGCCTTGCGCTTGCCTGTCTTGGGGTCGGCCGCGCCGAGGGACGCCGAAGGCAGCATGCCGAGCGAGCCGGTCGTCATGGCCGCCTCGTCGGAGAGCACGTCGCCGAACAGATTGTCGGTCACGATGACATCGAACTGCTTGGGGTTGCGCACGAGCTGCATGGCGCAGTTGTCGGCGAGGATGTGCTCGAGCTTCACGTCGGGCGCATAGGCCTTGTGCGTTGCCGTCACCACCTCGTTCCACAATACGCCGGTTCGCATCACGTTGCGCTTCTCGGCGGAGTGCACTTTGTTGGAGCGCTTGCGCGCAAGGTCGAAGGCGACGCGGGCGATGCGCTCGATCTCGTGCGTCGTATAGACCTGCGTGTCGACCGCGCGCTTCTGTCCGTCCTCCAGCACGACGATCTCCTTTGGCTCACCGAAATACACCCCGCCCGTCAGCTCGCGCACGATCATGATGTCGAGCCCTTCGACCAGCTCGCGCTTCAACGAGGAAGCATCGGCGAGCGCCGGATAGCAGATGGCAGGACGCAGGTTTGCGAACAGGCCGAGGTGCTTGCGCAGGGCCAAAAGACCCGCCTCGGGACGCACCGCGTAAGGCACCTGGTCCCATTTCGGGCCGCCGACGGCGCCAAAAATGACGGCGTCCGCGCCTTGTGCTTTGGCCATGGCCTCATCAGTGAGCGCCACGCCGTGCTTGTCGAAGGCGGCGCCGCCCACGAGATCCGTCTCGGTCTCGAACTTGGCGCCCTTCGCAGTCTTGTTGAAAAAGGCGATGACGCGCTCGACCTCGGCGATCGTCTCGACGCCGATCCCGTCGCCCGGCAACAGAAGCAAGCGGTATGTAGGCATGTCGTCTGGGATCTCGTTTCACATCCGGCGCGCGGTAGTGCTACCTGCCCGACCACTCAGGAGCAAGCGAAACGGTGCTCAGCCCATGAAGGGCACTTCGCGGCGTTTGAAATTTCCTTCTTCTGCCGCATCGAACTCAAACGATGTCCTCGGGGGGAGCGTCCGGACTCCGGGGCGGCAGTAAGTCTTTGCGCTCAATCACGGCGCCGGCGTCGGAGAGCCGGTAGACGATCGGAGCCCCGGTTGCGAGCTCGAGGTCCAAGATTTCTTCCTCGCTCAAGCCCTCGATCTCCATGATGAGGGCCCGCAAAGAATTCCCGTGTGCCGAGACGATCACCGTCTTGCCGGCCTTGACCTCGGGCCAGATCTCCGCCCCGTAGTAGGGGATCACGCGCTCGGCGGTGTCCTTCAAGCTTTCTCCCCCGGGCGGCGGCACGTCATAGCTGCGCCGCCACAGCTGCACCTGCTCCTCGCCCCAGCGCTCGCGCGCCTCATCCTTGTTGAGGCCGCAAAGGTCGCCGTAGTGGCGCTCGTTCAGCGCCTCGCTGTAGCGGATCTCGATGTTCGACTGGCCGATCTCGGAGAGGATGATGTCGAGCGTGCGCTGCGCCCGCTTAAGGCGGGTCGTGAAGGCGAGATCGAAAAGGAGCCCTTCTGCCTTCAGAAGGCGGCCGGCGACGAGGGCCTCGATCAAGCCCTTTTCCGACAAATCCGGGTTGCACCAGCCGGTGAAAAGATTACGCCGGTTCCATTCGCTCTCGCCGTGCCGCACCAGCACGAGCGTGTGATTGCGATCATCTTTCGCCGCCACGCAATCGGTCTCCAGTTATGAGAGCCCCAGCACGTCGGACATCGAGTAGAGTCCGGGTGCTCTGCCGCGACCCCAAAGCGCGGCCTTCACGGCGCCGCGCGCGAAAATACTGCGATCGCCGGCAAGGTGGGCAAGCTCGATACGCTCGCCGGGGCCTGCGAGGATCACCCTGTGCTCGCCGACGACTGTTCCCCCGCGCAGGCTGGCAAAGCCGATATCGCCGCGCCGTCGTGGACCGGTGACGCCATCACGGCCTCTTACGCAATGTTCGTTGAGATTGACACTTCGCCCCTGCGCCGCAGCGGCGGCGAGCATGAGAGCCGTGCCGGAGGGTGCATCCACCTTGTCCCTGTGGTGCATTTCCACGATCTCGATGTCGAAGTCCTCGTCCAGAGCTTCTGCAACGCGGCGGGTGATGGCCGCCAAGAGATTAACGCCGAGGCTCATATTGCCGGCTTTGATGATGGGCGCATGACGCGCCGCGGCACTTATCCGCGCCTCGTCTTGCTCCGACAATCCCGTCGTGCCGATCACGTGGACGATCCGAGCGTTGGCGGCGAGACCGACGAACTCGACCGTGGCTGTGGGTGCGGTGAAATCGATAATTGCATCGGCATTGGCGACGACGTCGAGCGGGTCCGCGCCGACCGCGATGCCGAGCGGGCCGATGCCAGCCAAGACGCCGATGTCGGCGCCAACTGCCGGTGAATCGGGCCGCTCGACGGCCCCGGAGATGGTGCAATCCTTCGCTTCGTGCACCGCGCGAATGAGCTCTTGGCCCATGCGGCCGGCAACGCCCATCACGGCGATCTTCATCAGGAGCCCTCGATTTCAAAAGACAAAAGTGCGCGCGGTATAGCAACGCACCTGGCGAAGAGGAAGAGCGGCGGTCGTAGCCCTTTCGATGGATTTTTTCCGCAACTGCGAAGCAGATGCGGCGAGGCGCGTCCGCAAAGCGAGATTGGTGCCGCAGGCCGCTTGGGCGCGTATGTCGAGAAATCGCGCTTGGAGGTCAAGCGATGGGTTGTCTCACCGCGACATCAATCCCAAGCGAAAGCAATCTTCTTGAGCCTCCTGCCGCCCAGTCGCTCGAACCCGACGCCGACGGGGCGTCCGCCGCGGCGCCAGTAAAACTCCGAGGCATTGGCATTGTCGGCAAGCGCCCAAACGATGAGGCCACAGAGTTGCCGCGTGTCGAGCTGATAACGGCACGCTTCGAACAAACGCTCGCCAAATCCGATACCCTGATGGGTGGGCGTCACGTAAAGCTCGTAAATTTCACCTTCGTATGCCCCGCGCATGCGGGCTGTACCATGGGTCGCATACCCCGCGACATTGCCCGCAACCTGCAGCACCAGAACGCCGTTCCCGGATTTGATGGTCGTGCCCCACCAATCGGCCGTGCGACGGCGAATCATGTTTTCAAGGTACAAATGGGGGATGATGCCGCAGTAGGCTTGGGTCCAGGAAGCGCGAAAGACCTCACTCAGCGCGGGCGCATCCCTGAGGTTGCCCCGGCGGATCTCGCAATGTGAACTCTCGCCCAGCATCCGCAAAGGTTTGCCTTAGAACCTGGGGCCTTCCTTCTCAATTGGCTAACAGTTCGCCGAATGTAGGGCTACTGAAAATTTTGAGAGCCGGGGAGTTGCTCCTAGATGCAAGTCTCCCGGCTCGTTTGGCATTGCAGCAATATGGTGAGCAGAGCGTGAATCCTGTGGAGATCAGTCGCAGGAAACCTCAGCCGACGTTCTTGAACTGCTCGAAGGTCTTGCTGGCGACGGCGTTCATGCTTTCCAGCGTCTGCCGGCCGATCTTGTTGGAGAGCTCAAAGAACTCCTTGGTCTGTGCGCTTGCGGTCGCGAGCTGCTGCTGGACGAAGCTGGCCTGCAGTCGGGCCACTTCCGGCACCGTTTTGGCTCGCGCCATGGCTTCGGCCGCGTCAAACGCGGCTTCGGCGTTGACGCTTGCCGTGTGGAGCATCTTCTCGCCGAAGGATTTGGCGCCCGCCTGGGCGGCTTGCATAATCTCCTGCATGGCTTTGACGCCATCCTGGGTCGCCGCGGTCATCTTGGTATAAGCCTCACGGCTCTTAGCGACGCTGTCTTCGGCAATCGCTTGCACGTTCTCGGGAATGCGGGCTTCTTTCGCCGCAGCGAGGAAGTCTTGGGCCTGGCGGGTGAACTGGTCGTTCATGGGTGTCTCCATAAGGAATTGATGCGGGCCGAAATTAACGGGGCGGCAGATTGGCTCAGGAGAGTTGCATTAGCTCTCGGGACCCTAACAGTCTCCTATATAGCCCAAGAAATTGTGCGATGCAACATTTTTATTGCGACGCAACAAAGCCACCCCGCGTTCCGCTCCAGATACGCTAGAATCGCGCCTGAGAGCTTTGATGCTGCGCAACTACAAGTGTGGGAATCTGTCGCGGTACCCCATGGCCGAGCGGTCAAACAAAATGTCGTGGGGCCGCAGGGGGCGCGCAAGTGCGAGGCCGTCGAGCGACCGGCAGCGCGACAAGGCGACGTAGGCCTGCCCGTGGGCGAAGGTGCCGCGGCCGAGGTCGATGTAGACGCGGTCGAGGGTGAGCCCTTGAGACTTGTGGATGGTAAGCGCCCAAGCGAGCCGAAGCGGAAATTGCCGGAAGGTGCCGGTGACGTTTTCCACGATCTTCTCCGCACCCTGGTCGTAGGCGTAGCGCCGTGCCTCCCAAGACACGGGCTCGATCTCGTGGAGATTGCCGTCGATCTCGATCCAGACCCGCTTCGTTTCCAATCGCGCAATGCGCGCGATCGTGCCGTTCACCCACCTCTTGTCGGGGTCGTTGCGCAAAAGGATCACTTTGGCGCCTGGCTTGAGGAGCAAGGTGGCGTCGGTCGGATGCGCGCTTTCGTTGAACTCGCCCGAGATTCCCGCCTCATAAGGCCGAACCTCGCCGGGCAGTGCCTCCAGATATGCCGTGTTGATGCGCTGGGCGGCGGCGTTGGTGGGGGTGAGGATAACGAAGGACTCGCCTTCGCCCAGGGTACGAATGGCATGGGCTCGCACGTTCAGAACAGCAAGATCCTCCTCGGTCACCTCGCCGTCGCGGATTCGATTCAGCACGCGCAAAAGCATTTCATCGTTCTGGCGGAACACATGCTCAAGCTCGATAAGCGACATGCCGGCCCCTTCGCCCAGGGCGGGTATCTGAAAGAAAAACGGGCCGCCATGCGCACTTTCGAGATGCTCGGCGACCTCGCCGCTTTGAACGACGGGCGGCAGTTGGTGCAGGTCGCCGAATAGGAGCAGTCGCACGCCTCCAAACGGCTCGCGCGGGCGGCCGCGGTTCAAGCGCAGCGACTGGTCGATCGCCCACATGAGGTCTGAGCGCACCATCGACACCTCGTCGACGATGATGAGCTTGAGGCGGCGCATAAGCCGTCCATTGCGGCTGCGCCGGATATCATCGGGGCGAATGAGGCGCGGCGGGAACCCGAAAAACGAGTGAATCGTCTGGCCGCCGACGTTCACTGCGGCAAGTCCGGTGGGCGCCAGCACCACCGCTTCTTGCGAGATCATGTCCCGAAGCGCGCGCAGCAGCGTGGATTTTCCGGTTCCCGCGCGCCCCGTGACGAACAGGTGGCCGTCTCCCCGACGGGCGAAGTCGAGCGCCGTGAGGAATTGCGGCGGCGCCATCACACCGGATGGCCATTGAACAATACCAGCCTCAGTCGAGCGCCGGTCCTGGGGGATTTGTGATGACACGTAAAGCCTCGCACCGCTTTGCTGTGCTTAGCAGGAGTAAAGCGAGCCTAAAAGCTTTGCGCCGACCTGCGAACCGCCGGCCGGCGCAAAGCGCGTGTCGAATTCGATCGTCGTTCGGCGAGCGGGCGTCAATCCCGTGTCAGCGAAATGACCTTGAATGCGCTGTCGAGCTTGACGTCGTACTGGGACCCCTTGCACTTGGCGTCGTCGACCTCAAAAACGCTTGTCGCCTCGCTCTCCTTCTCATAGGTCCCGCCTTCGCAGCCCCATTCCGTCAGCGCCGCCTTGATCTTTGCCGCGTCGGCATCGGAGGGCTTCTCGTCGGCGAGGGCGGAAGTGCCGCAAAGGCCGGCAGCAAAGGCAATAATCAGCAGCTTTCTCATCGGTTGCCTCCTTTCTATAAGGTCGCAGCAATATGGTATATTATAACAGAACAGATGCGAAGGAAACCGGTTGCCGGCAAATTTTCCTCAAGCCACTTCGCGGTCGCGGGAGCGATCCATCTTTTTGCGCAGGTTGGGATCGAGCCAGCGCTTGCGCAGCCGGATGGAGCGCGGCGTGATCTCGACGAGCTCCTCATCGGTGATGTAGGCCATCGCCTTCTCGAGCGTCATCTTCATGGGCGGGGTGAGCTGGACGTTTTCGTCCTTGCCCGACGCGCGTACGTTGGTCAGCTTCTTGCCCTTCAGCACGTTGACCCCCAGATCGTTGTCGCGCGTGTGCTCGCCGACGATCATACCGGTGTAGACGCGTGTCTGCGGACCGATCATGAAGGGTCCGCGGTCTTGCAGATTGAAGAGCGCATAAGCGACGGCCTCGCCATCGCCGTTGGAGATGAGAACGCCCGTGCGCCTGGCTGGCATCTCACCGCGGAAGGGGGCATAGGCATGAAAGAGGCGGTTCATCACCGCCGTGCCGCGTGTGTCGGTGAGCAAATCGCTTTGGTAGCCGAGAAGCCCGCGCGTGGGGACGTGCAACACGAGGCGCTGACGGCCACCGCCCGAGGGCCGCATCTCCATAAGGTCGCCCTTGCGCTCCGACAGCTTCTGCACGACGACGCCGGAATAATCCTCATCGACGTCGATGATGACCTCCTCAATCGGCTCTAGGCGTAGGCCCGTCGTCTCGTCGGTCGTAAACAAGACACGCGGGCGCGAGACGGTCAGCTCGAACCCTTCGCGGCGCATATTCTCGATCAGAATGGCAAGCTGCAATTCACCGCGTCCCGCCACCGTGAAGCTTTCTTTGTCATCAGTCTCGGTGACACGGATGGCGATGTTGCGCTCCGCTTCCTTCAAGAGACGTTCGCGGATGACGCGACTCTGCACCTTGTCGCCCTCTTGGCCTGCAAGAGGGCCATCGTTGATGCGGAAGATCATCGACAGCGTCGGCGGGTCGACCGGCTGGGCGGGAAGCGGCGCGTCGACCGAAGGATCACAAAGCGTATCGGCGACGGTCGCCTCGCTCATGCCGGCGATCGCCACGATGTCGCCGACCTCGGCTTCTTCGACCGGAATGCGCTCGAGCCCGCGGAAGCCCAGCACCTTCTGCACGCGAAAGGTCTCGACTTGACGCCCATCCCAATGCAGCGCTTTCAGCTGCTGATTGGGGCTGATCGTGCCCGAGGTGATGCGCCCCGTCAGGATGCGTCCCAGGTAGGGATCGGCCTCGAGCGTCGTCGCCAGCAGGCGGAAGGGGCCGGTCTCCACTTTGGGCGGCGGTACGTGCGCAAGGACAAGATCGAACAGCGGCGCCAGGCTCTCCTTGGGCCCTTCGGGAGCGATGGCCATCCAACCATCGCGGCCGGAGCCGTAAAGCACGGGGAAGTCGAGCTGCTCGTCGGAAGCGTCGAGGTTGGCGAAAAGATCGAAGATCTCGTTCAGGACTTCGCCGTGGCGCTCGTCCGGCCGGTCGATCTTGTTGATGACGACGATGGGGCGAAGCCCGCGTTTGAGGGCCTTGGAGACGACGAACTTCGTCTGCGGCAGCGGCCCCTCCGAGGCATCCACGAGGACGATGGCACCGTCGACCATGTTGAGGATGCGCTCCACCTCGCCGCCGAAGTCGGCGTGTCCCGGCGTGTCGACGATGTTGATGCGCGTGCCCTTCCACACGACAGAGGTGCACTTGGCCAGAATGGTGATGCCGCGCTCGCGCTCCAGGTCGTTGGAGTCCATGGCGCGCTCGGCGACCCGCTGGTTTAAGCGGAAGGTGCCCGACTGCTTCAGGAGGGCGTCGACGAGCGTCGTCTTGCCGTGGTCGACGTGGGCGATAATGGCGATGTTTCTAAGGTTCATAGGGGTTTTGTGCACCGCAAAAGCTGCGCGGGCGTAGCACATCGCGCAAGCCGCCGCCAGCCCTGCGCCTCACACGTGCCGGTGCATGGCGGAGGCGTGCCGGGTGTCGCGCATCAGCGCATAAACCAACAGCGAGATGAAGATGCAGCCCGTCACGTACCAGTAGAACGCCGTCTCGTGGCCGATGTCCTTCAGGTAAAGGGCAACGTACTCGGCCGTGCCCCCGAACAGTGCCACCGTCACCGCATAGGGAAAGCCAACGCCCATGGCGCGGATGCTGGTGGGGAAGAGCTCGGCCTTCACAACCGCGTTGATCGCCGTGTAGCCGCTGACGATCATCAACGCGCCCATGATGAGGAAAAAGGCGGTCCAGGCGTCCGTGGTGTCCTGAAGGGCGCTGAGGATGGGTACCGTTAAGAGCGAGCCGAGGACGCCGAAGGTCAAAAGCACGGGTCGGCGGCCGATGATATCGGAGAGGGCGCCGACGATGGGCTGCAGGCACATGTAAACGAACAGGGTGGCGGCCGCGATGATGGTCGAGGTGTCCATGGAAAGCCCCGCCGAGTTCACCAGGAATTTCTGCATGTAGACCGTGTATGTGTAGAAGGCGACGGTGCCGCCGAGCGTCAGGCCCACCACGATCGCCACCTCGCGCGGATGCTTGAGCAGCCCTTTGAGCGGGCTTGACCCTGTTTCGAACGCAGCGCTCGCCTCCACGAAGGCGTCCGTCTCGTGCATGTCACGACGCATGAAGTAGGCAACGATCGCCAAGCCGGCGCCGATCGCAAACGGGATGCGCCAGCCCCACGCCTCGAGCTCGGCTGGCGTCAGCAGCACCTTCTGCAGCGTAAGCAGCACGAGCATGGCGAGCAGTTGTCCGCCGATCAGCGTCACGTACTGGAAGCTCGAATAGAAGCCGCGGTGCTCCGGGTGGGCCATCTCGGAGAGGTAGGTGGCGCTGGTGCCATACTCGCCGCCCAGGCTCAAACCTTGCACCAGTCGTGCAAACAGCAAGACGAGAGGCGCTGCGACGCCGATGCTTTCATAGGTCGGCGTGAGGGCGATCATCAGCGAGCCGATGCACATGAGGAGCACCGAGCCGGTAAGAGCCAGGCGGCGCCCGTGGCGGTCTGCGAAGTGGCCGAACAGCCAGCCGCCGATGGGACGCATCAGGAAGCCGACGGCGAAGATCGCTGCGGCATGCAGGAGCTGTGCGGTCTGGCTCTCGGCGGGAAAGAACGCGCCCGCGAAGTACAGCGCGAAGGCGGAGTAGGTGTAGAAATCGAACCACTCCACCAAATTGCCGGACGAGCCGACGAAGATCGCCTTCAAGCGGCGCGCGGTGTCTGCCAGGTCGGTGGGCGGCATCGGACGTGTCGGTTTACCGGCAGTCCGTGTGTCCATGTCGCGTCCTTGACCTTGTCTGGGTTTGCGTGGCGGCTTGCATCTAGGCGCGCTTCAACATCGCCCGGATCTCCTCCAGCCGCTTTCTCGTCTGCATGTCGATTGCGTCCCTGATCGAAGCCATCTGCCGGTCCACGATCGGGCCGAGCTCGCCTGCAAGCCTTTCGCGCGCAGAGGCGTTCATGGTCGCAAGCGCCTCGCGGATATGGGCGAGGCCAAGGTCGCGCTCGAGGTGAGTGTCGAGCTTCAGGAGGAAATCGCGGGCGAAGTGCGGCACCTCGAGCTTCGCCATCGCCGAAAGAGCGCGCCGACGTACCGAGGTGTCGGGATTGGCCAGCGCGGCCCGCATCAGATGATTGCGCAAGGTCGTTGGCACGCGCACGAGCCGCTTGCGCACGTGCTCCGGGCTCACCGATCCCGATTCGATTGCGTGCGCCATCGCAACCTGCTGGCTCCACTGCTGGAAGCGCAGGAGCAGCGCGCGCACGACGATAATGCTGATCGTGGCCACGATGAAAAGCCGTACCCCGTTGCCCGTCCACCCGTTGTAGACGATCTGCGCGGCCATATTGTCGGCGAGCCGTGTGAGATTGGCCCACGCGTTGATGACCGAGCTCACAATCGGGATTTCGTTCATCACGCAGGCAAGGTAGGCCCCGTATTCAGGCATCAGCGTGGGCTTGTGGCTCAGGATTTGCGCAAGTCCCGATCGTTCCACGGTCTGGATCAACGCCGCGAGACCCAGGATGTAGAAGGCGACTGAGGAGGAGAGGATCGCAAGGTTGTTGACGGCGTCGAACGCCGAAAACCGCATGCCGTCGGGCGTCAGCGAGCCCTCCATAACGCGCTTTTCCTCGTACATGATGCGCAAACTGCTCATAATGATGAGGATGTGCACGACGAGGAATGCAACAAGCGCCCAGAACAGTGGGAGCGAGGTCAGGTCCGTCACGGCGCGATAGAGGATGGCCGCATTGGCGGCGAGCCACAGCGCAATTTTCCAGGCGCTGACATCGCCGGTCTGCGGATCGGGGCGGAAGATAAAGTTTAAGATGCCGACCAGTGGCCAGCAGGCCGCCGTCCAGGCGCGCTCGAATAGCCCGTAAGCCGTCGATGCGGCATTACCCGTGACGTCCGTCATCATCCACCCCTAGGCCGACCCGGCGCTCCCCGGACAAGCTTACGTATCCCGGCGGAATGTCACAACGGGGATCCGCCAGCAATCGCGCTTCCGGGCGGAAACATCGGCGCGGGCGGTCCCGACGCATTGACCGGGGGCCTTGCCAAGCCTTAAGTGCGCTCCAATCTTATGGGCCCTTCAGGCCGAGGGGCCCTTACGTTTGGGGGATTTGCGGCGCACGTTTTCGCTGCCCCAGGAGAATGGCGACGATGACACAGCCCAGACACGCCAGGGTGCTGATCCTCGGCTCTGGACCGGCCGGCTACACCGCTGCCATCTATGCGGCGCGCGCCATGCTCAAACCGGTGCTGATCCAGGGCTCGCAGCCCGGGGGGCAGCTCACCATCACCACGGACGTCGAGAATTATCCCGGGTTCGCCGACGTGATCCAGGGGCCGTGGCTCATGGAGCAGATGCAGGCCCAGGCCGAGCACGTCGGCACCCAGATCGTCATGGATCAGATCGCGAAGGTGGACCTGCAAAAGCGCCCCTTCCGTCTTGAGGGCGAGTCGGGCGATGCCTACACCTGCGACGCGCTGATCATCTGCACCGGCGCGCAGGCGCGCTGGCTCGGCCTTCCCTCCGAGGAAGCCTTCAAGGGTCACGGCGTGTCGGCGTGCGCTACCTGCGACGGCTTTTTCTACAAGGGCAAGGAGGTGGTCGTGGTGGGCGGCGGCAATACCGCGGTCGAGGAGGCCATTTTCCTCACCAACTTCGCCAGCCGTGTCACGGTCGTGCACCGGCGCGACAGCTTCCGCGCCGAGAAGATTTTGCAGGACCGCCTGTTCAAGAACCCGAAAATCGAGGTTGTCTGGGACCACACGGTCGAGGAAATTCTCGGCACCACCGAACCGAGGTCGGTGACCGGCGTGCGGATTAAGAACGTCAAGACAGGCAAGGCGCGGGATCTGGCGGCCGACGGCGTGTTCATTGCGATCGGGCATGCGCCGGCGACCGGGCTGTTCAAGGGGCAGCTGGAGATGACGCCGTCCGGCTACCTGGTCACCAAGCCGGACTCCACCGAAACGTCGATTCCCGGCGTCTACGGGGCGGGCGACGTCAAGGACGAGGTCTACCGGCAGGCCGTGACGGCGGCCGCCATGGGCTGCATGGCGGCTCTGGAAGCCGAGCACTATTTCGCGACGCAGGACATCAAAACAGAAGCCGCCGCCGAGTAAGCTCCGCGCTACTCGACCCTGTAGGCGACGAGCTTGTCGTCCTTCATCATGGGGATGAGCAGGAGGTGCTTATCGGGCACCCAGCCGATGTCGGCGCTGCCCTGATTGAGATCGAGCAAGAGCTCGGCGCGGCCTGAAACATCGATGCGGTAGAGCGCGCCCGCCACCCAATCTGTGACAAGGAAGCTGTGATCGTCGAACGGCTCGATCCCATCGAGATTGCCGACCGGCGTTCCATCGCCGAGGTCGCGCACCGACTTATCGGGGATCGACACCTCCACGAGATTAGCGGACGCGGATTTTGCAGCAGATGTCCCCGGCGCACCCCAGGCGGCGATGATCAGCTTGTCGCCTTTGACGTGCAGTCCGTTCGGATACTTGAGCGACGGGCCATCGAGCCATTTCTCGAGCTTGCCGTTTGCCAGACGCCAGATGGTGCTCGCTGCCGAATCGGACACGTAGATGCGGCCCTCGCCGTCGGCGGCGACGTCGTTGAGGAACGTGGCGCCCGGGGCGTCATAGCGCGCAAGGATCTTGCCGGTCTTTGCATCGATTTCGACGAGCCGGTCGATGTCGGAGACATAAAGGCGGTCGTTGGCGAGCGCCAGGCCCTTGGGCGCATCAAGGCCCTTTGCCCATTCCAGCGCGATGATCTTGCCGTCCTTGAGCGAGATCTTGGCGATGAAACCGTTGCCGTCCTTGTCGGTCGGGCTGCCGTTAATGTTGCTCACGTAGGCGAAGCCGCCCGACGGATCGGGGAGTGCCGATTCCGGCGTCTTCAGCCCGGTCGTCTCCCATAGCTTGACCGGCGCACACAGAACCGGCGTTGCACCCACCAGCAGCGCCAGCGCGGCGCCAGTCCATCGCAACGATTTCATGCCGTACTCCATTTGCTCCTTTGCAACCTTCTGGCGCATAAGGGCTTTCAACGCGACCGGCGGCGCATGGTTCGGGACCTCGCGCCCTATTCATGCCCGGCCGGGTGGTCTAAGTTGCACCGCAACAAGCCGAGGCCGTCTTAGCACAAGCGCATTTCTCGCGGATGCAACTTATCCGAAAGCCGCCGCTTGCGCTCGCACGGGCGGGACCCTTGCTTTGAGATATCCGATCGGGTTGATCCATGGACTGGGACAAGCTCAGGATTTTTCACGCAGCGGCGGAGGCCGGTAGCTTCACGCACGCGGGCGATGCCCTGCACATGAGCCAATCGGCAGTGAGCCGCCAGGTCTCGGCCCTGGAGCGCGAATTGAAGGTCGTGCTCTTTCACCGCCATGCGCGCGGCCTCGTGCTCACCGAGCAGGGCGAGCTGCTGCACCGGACCACATCCGATGTCCTCAACAAGCTGCACACGGCGGAGACGCTGCTGTCCGATACGACATCGAAGCCCACCGGCGAATTGCGCATCACGGCACCCGTCGGCTTCGGCACGGTGTGGCTCACCCAGCGCCTGCGCGAGTTTCACGAGCTCTACCCCGAAATCCGCGTGGAGCTTAATTTGAACGACGACCAGGTCGACATCGGCATGCGCGCGGCCGACGTTGCCATCTGGACGCGTGAACCGGGCCAGACCGATCTCATCCGCCGCACGCTCTTCACCACCAAGGTGCGCGCCTTCGCTTCGACTCAGTATGTGCGCCGCTTCGGCGCGCCCAAGACGCTGGAGGATCTGGATCGGCACAGCATCGTCTCCTACAGCGGCCAGCCCGCTCAGCACTTGAGCGCGATCACGTGGATCGAGACGGTCGGGCGCGACGGCAAGACGCCGCGCGAGCCGGCCTTTCGGGCCAACAGCGTCGTCGCCCTGCGCTACGCGATCCGCTCCGGCATCGGCATCGGCATGATCCCCGACTATCTGTCGGATGAGGAAGCCGACTTGGTGCCGGTGCTGACCGAGATCGACCCACCCACGCTGCCGGTCCTGTTCGTGTATCCGGAGGAGCTCAAAGCCTCCAAGAAAGTGCAGGTTCTGCGCGACTTCCTGGTCGCCAAGGCCCGGCAGTGGAAATATTAAGCGCCCCGGCCGGGCGGAGAATTGCAGCTCCGCGGCCGAGACGCTATCTAGGCGGCACGGTTTCTTCAGCATCGGCGGCGAGGAACTCTGCACCTTCTTTCGCTTTGGGGCGGGAAGGGAGAGCGCTTCACGCGAAGGTTGCAGCCGCCGCCCGCGCTTTCGATATGAGACACGCGAATGCCCAAGACGCTCTACGACAAGATTTTCGACGACCACGTGGTCGACCGCCAAGAGGACGGCACCTGCCTCCTCTACATCGACCGCCATCTCGTGCATGAGGTGACAAGCCCGCAGGCCTTCGAGGGATTGCGCATCGCGGGCCGCAAGGTGCGCGCGCCGGAGAAGACGCTTGCCGTCGTGGACCACAACGTCCCGACCTCTGATCGCAGCCACGGCATCGACGATGAGCAGAGCCGCATCCAGGTCGAAACGCTTGCCACCAACGCCAAGGATTTCGCCATCGAGTATTTCAACGAGCTCGATGCGCGCCAGGGCATCGTCCACGTCGTCGGGCCGGAGCAAGGCTTCACGTTGCCCGGCACCACCATCGTCTGCGGCGACAGCCATACCTCCACCCATGGCGCTTTCGGCGCGCTGGCGCACGGGATCGGTACGAGCGAGGTCGAACACGTTCTCGCTACGCAGACGCTGATCCAGAAGAAGGCCAAGAACATGCGGGTGACGGTCGACGGGAAGCTGCCCGACGGAATCACGGCAAAGGACATCATCCTCGCCATCATCGGCGAGATCGGCACTGCCGGCGGCACCGGTCACGTCATCGAGTACGCCGGGGAAGCCATCCGCTCCCTGTCGATGGAAGGCCGCATGACGGTGTGCAACATGTCGATCGAAGGCGGCGCGCGCGCCGGCATGATCGCGCCCGACGAGAAGACGTACGCCTTCATCAAGGGGCGGCCGAAGGCGCCCAAAGGTGCGGCCTGGGACATGGCCATGCGTTACTGGGAGACGATGGCCTCCGACGAGGGTGCAGCCTTCGACACCGAGGTCAAACTCGATGCGGCCAAGCTGCCGCCCATCGTGACCTGGGGCACGAGCCCGGAGGATATCGCTGCCGTCACCGGCGTCGTACCCGATCCCGCCAAAGTGGAGAACGAGAACAAGCGCGCCTCCATGCAGCGCGCCTTGGAGTACATGGGACTTAAGCCCGGCACCAAGATGACGGATATTCCGCTCGACGTGGTGTGGATCGGCTCATGCACCAACGGCCGTATCGAGGACTTGCGCGCGGTTGCCAAGATCGTCAAGGGCCGCAAGATTTCGAGCCGTCTTGCCTACGCGATGATCGTGCCGGGCTCGGGGCTGGTGAAGGCACAGGCCGAAGCGGAGGGCCTCGACAAGATCTTCAAGGACGCCGGCTTTGAGTGGCGCGAGCCGGGCTGCTCCATGTGCCTCGGCATGAACCCGGACCAGCTAAAACCCCAGCAGCGCTGTGCCTCGACCTCGAACCGCAATTTCGAAGGGCGCCAGGGACGGCTTGGGCGCACGCATTTGCTGTCGCCCATCATGGCGGCGGCCGCTGCCATCGAGGGCCGCTTCGTCGACATCCGCACTTGGCAGGACAACTCGGTTCGAAAATGAGCAAGCCGATTGTATGGCAAGACGCGAGTGCCCCTACTCTTGCCGACTTGCGGGCAATGGCGACCGCAGCGTGGGAGCGTTTGCCGGACGAATTCCGCGAAAAGACCAGAGATGTTTTGATCCGCGTCGAGGAATTCGCAACCGACGAGGTCCTGAAGTCGCTCGGCATCGGCAGTCCGTTCGAGCTTCTGGGGCTTTATCACGGCGTCAGTCTCGACAAGAAAAGTGTGATGGATCTGCAACGCCAACCCGATATGGTGTTTCTCTACCGGCGGCCGATTCTCGAGGAATGGGCGGAGGGCGGCGAGCCTCTGGGCGATCTCATCACGCATGTTCTTGTGCATGAGATCGGCCATCATTTCGGCTTTTCCGACGCGGATATGGCGCAGATCGAAAGGGCAACGGGCGCTTAATCGGGGCCGTGCGATGTTATGTACATAAGCACGTTGAATTGAGGGTGGTGCGCTTGTGTCGTGCGCCAAAGCGCGCCATGTTGTTTGACGAACACCAAAACCCCGGGGGATTTTTAAGAGTTCGACAATGAGGATTCGCCACGGTTTATGTCCGCTGGCCAGGGGCATCGTCGTGCTGCTGGCCTTGTCGCTGCCGGCGGCGGCGCAGCACTTCTATTCTTCTTCTGACCCGATGTCACCGACGCCTGAGCAATACGTGGAGCACTCGGGCGGCGAGGCGACCATCGTGCCCGCGGGCGAGTTCGAGCTCGACGGCATCAAGCTCTATTGCGGCACACGCCCTACGGTGATCGATAACAAGCTCGATGACTACGGCGCGGCCTACCCCGGTTTTCTCATTATGAACATGCGGCTGCTCGCCAGGGTCTCGACCCCGGTGAAGCTATGGATCTACTCGCACGAATGCGGGCATCAGTTCCGCGGGCCCGACGAGGAGACCGCCGATTGCTTCGCCGTGCAGCGCGGGCGCCGCCAAGGGTGGCTGTCGCCGGGCGGTGTCGAGGAGATCTGCAAGTTCATCGCGCCCGCCAAGGGTGACGCCATGCACTTTTCCGGCTCGCACCGCTGCGAATACATGCGCCAGTGCCTGATGGAGCAAAGGATCCGCTGAGTCCCCGAGGTCCTGCGGGAGTGTAGGGAACAATTTATCCCCGCGCCGCGCTCGTGCCTCTAGACTTGCCTTTTGCTCTGCGAGAGGCAGCACGCCCTTGTGCCTCGCCGATTATGCCCAACGCCTGTTGTGTCTCGCCGAGACGGTGCATCGCTGGCTCGGGGCGCTCGCCAGGCTGGACGCAAAGCGCCGCCAGCGGGTCGCCGGCTACGCGGAACGGATCGCGGCGACGCTAGCGCGCGCCAGCGAGGCACTCGAGAGGCTGGCGCAAACGCCGCGCGACAGGCGGGCGCGAAACAGGGCGGTACGCGAGCTGGGGCGCATCACCGGGTACATCGAGACTATGGTCGAGGCGCTCGAGCAGCACCTTGACGGGCGCAAGCTCGCTGGCGTTAAAAGGCGGCTGGAGCAGCTTCGCCCGGCTGAGCTTCACAAATGCGTTGTCTCGGGCCGCAAGCCGCTGCACATCGACCGCTTGGCGTCGGCCGAAGGCTATTTCCGGGCGCTCGCCGACGGGCTCAGGACCTGATGGGCACCAAAAGAGAGAGGCAATGGAGAAGTTCACAACGCTGAGGGGTGTGGCGGCGCCCCTGCCCATGCGCAACGTCGACACCGACATGATCATCCCCAAGCAGTTCCTGAAGACGATTTTGCGCACCGGGCTCGGCAAAAGCCTGTTCTACGAGATGCGCTACGATGAGGCGGGCAGGGAAGTCGCCGATTTCGTGCTGAACCAGCCCGCCTACCGCAAGGCGCAGATCCTCGTTACCGGCGAGAACTTCGGCTGCGGCTCCTCGCGCGAGCATGCGCCGTGGGCGCTTTTGGATTTCGGCATCCGCTGCGTCATCGCGCCCGACTTCGCCGACATCTTCTACAACAACTGCTTCCAGAACGGCATTCTGCCGATCAAGCTTTCGCAAACGCAGGTCGACAAGCTCATGGACGACGCGAGCCGCGGCGCCAATGCGACGCTCACCATCGATCTGGAACGCCAAGAGATCCGCGGCCCCGACGGCGGTCTCATTACATTCGACATCGATCCCTTCCGCAAACACTGCCTGTTGAACGGTCTCGACAACATCGGCCTGACGTTGGAGAAACAGACGGCGATCGAGGCCTTCGAGGAGAAGGCTTCGAGGGCGCGCCCTTGGGCGTGAGCCGCTGATACGGGAGATGAGCCCCATGTGGCGTTCGATTGCGATATTCTTGTGCGGTTGCGTGCTGGGCGTCGGGGCCGGTACGGCGCTCGGGTTCTTCCTCTTTCCCTTCGTCTTTCCGCCGCCGCCGGCCACCGATCAGCTGACGGCGGCAGAGCGTACGAAGGCCGTAGCCAAGGGCACGTTCATCCAGGCCAACCCGAGCGATCCCATCCACACCGGAAAAGGCAATGTGACGGTCTATGAAGGCACCGTGTTCCTGGAGCCCGACTTCGAAGTTGGGCCGGGACCGGATTTCCACGTCTATCTGGTGCCGAAAGCGAACGTGCGCTCAGCCGGCAATGTTGCCGACACCATGTACATCGATCTGGGGCGCCTGCGCAGCTTCAAGGGCAGCCAGAAGTATGCCGTTCCCGCTGGTGTCGACCTTGAGAAGTTTCCAAGCGTCGTCATCTGGTGCCAGCGGTTCGGCGTCTTGATCTCGCCGGCCGATCTCACCTTCGCTGGAAGCTAGCAGGCCCTTAAGAGGGGAATGAACCGGAGGACGCGATGGTCAAACCGATCCACATGATGGTGCGCGTGAGGGACGAGGCGCGTTCCGTCGATTTCTACCGGAAAGCCCTCGGGCTCGAGATCGCCGAGCGCGTCGACTTCCCCGATTTTACGCTGATCTACATGCGCGGGCCCGATGCGCCCTTCGAGGTCGAGCTCACGGTCAACAAGGGACAGACCGAGCCCTATGATATGGGCAACGGGTACGGCCATATGGCGTTCCTCAGCGACGACCTGGAGGCGGAGCGCGCGCGCATGACGGCGCAGGGCTTGGCACCCAAGGACATCAAGCAGATGACCCATGACGGCAAGCCGTTCGGCAAGTTCTTCTTTATCGAGGACCCGGACGGCTACAAGATCGAGGTGCTGCAAAAGGGCGGACGCTTCCAATAGCCGCCCTGCCCCGACCGCATCGGCCGGGACTGAGCAGCATGACCGTCGGCAAAGCCCCTTACCAATCGGTGCCCGTCGACGGCTTGGGATACCTGAGTGCGGGCGGTGTCTTCTCGGGCCACGAGGCACCGAGGTTGCGCATGTATCTCATCTCGTTCGGCGGCTGGCACCAGACGTTGCCATAGAATCCGAATGGGCCGTTGTAGGGCGTGCAGTCGCGCTGGCGGCGATACCGTTTGCCGGCGACGCCGACGATTATGTCGCCCGACTTGGCAAACGCTGCGGCACGCTCGCTGCATGAGCGGATTGCGCGGTGACGGGCAGCACTGCCGCCAGCAGCAGCGCGCAAGCAACGATAATGCGCATGGGTTCCTCGTATTCGACGCCAGGGTTGATCGTGCCGGCACAGCGCCGGGTCACCCGCAAGGCTATCGGGGCGGCGTTGAAGATCCGGTGGGTCAGAGGATGGTTTTTGCTACGTCTTCACTTCGAATTGGCGACCACCGCTTCACGATGCGTTGACGCGCGCGCCGGATTCGACAAAGGATCCGCCCGCCGCCGCACGCGGCTCTCACCAGTCCGTGTCGGGCGAGGACGGCTTCGGCTTCTTGAGGGACGGCGGTGTTTCCATCGGCCACCGGGACCCCAAGTTGCGCATGTAAGACATCTCATTCGGCGGCTGGCACCAGACGTTGCCGTAGAAACCGAACGGACCGTTATAGGGCGTGCAGTCCTTGCCGGCGCGCTCCTGCCCATTGTGATCATTCTGGACCGCGATCACGATGTTAGCCGGCGCTGTGACGACAGGGGCGAGCGCGGCAGCCCGTGCCGAAGGGGCGGTGACAGCCGCCGCTGCGGCGAGGCCGAGGGCGCACCTGCTCAAAATACGCATGACCTTCTCCCGCGTGCTGCTGCCCAATTCAACGTCGACGAGCTGATGCGCGCCGTCCGCTTCGCGGTAGCGCGACAAGCTTGCGAACTTCTCCTTTGAGGCGATCGTCTTTGGCGCGTGTTTGGCTCGAATTGCTCAAAAGCCGCGGTGGGATTAGGGCACCGTCCTGCGCTCCCGTCGCAGTGCCGAGAGCCCCGGACGATGCGCGGCAATTCAGATCTGGGCCGAACGCGCTTGGATGAGGGCGCCGGAGAGCGCGTGCGAAAAGTCGCGCTTCTCATCGTCGGTCAGGAAGCGGCCGAACGACATCTCCTTGCCGTGCGAGGCAAGGCGCAGATCGGTGCGTCCTTGCGGGCCCTCGGCAAGCCTCACGCGCACCCAATAAGGGTTGAAATCGAACGATTCGCGCTTGCCGCACGGGTGAACACGCGTGACGGTCAGCGTCTCGGGCGTAAGCTCGATCAACTCGTGAAGGCGCCCAGAGCGGTAATTGAGTTTGAAGGCAACATAGACGAGCGCCACGTCGAGGCCGAAGAAGCCGAACACGGGCCAGGCGCCCATGGCGAGAAAGACCATGCCCGTCACGAAGCTGACGCCGCCGATCGCCGACATGAGGATGAGAAAGCCTGTCGGGCCCAGCGAGCGGTGCGGATGCAGAATGGCGCGGAAGGCGCGTTGGTCTTGCATTGCGGCGTCGTTTTCGCTCATGTGCGCAGCCTAGCCGGTGGAACAGCGAATATGAAGAGCCTTGGTCGGTCGGGCGCAAGGCCCAAGGTTGAGACGAGATCGCGCCGCGATAAGGCTACGCGCCCGGCCCTAAAGCATCGTTCCCTGAGTGCGGCGGCGATTGCCGAAATTTTTCGCCGTTTTGCGGCCGCAAACCCCGATCCCAAGAGCGAGTTGGAGTACGTCAATCCGTTCACCCTGCTTGTCGCCGTGGTGTTGTCCGCCCAGGCAACCGACGCCGGGGTCAACAAGGCGACGCGCACTTTGTTCAAGGTGGCCGATAGCCCAGAAAAGATGCTGCGCCTCGGCGAGGCGAAGCTGCGCGAGCGCATCAAGACCATCGGGCTCTACCGCAACAAGGCACGCAACGTGATCCTGCTCTCGCGCCGGCTCCTCGCCGAGCACGGCGGGAAGGTGCCGCGCGACCGCGATGCCCTGGAGTCGCTTCCCGGCGTGGGACGCAAAACAGCCAACGTCGTCTTGAACGTGGCGTTTGGCGAACCCACGATGGCGGTCGATACGCACGTGTTCCGCGTCGCCAACCGAACGGGTCTTTCAAGCGGCAAGACGCCGCAGGCCGTTGAGGAGCACCTTCTGCGCATCGTTTCCCCGAAGTACGCCGTCCACGCCCATCATTGGCTCATTCTGCACGGCCGCTATGTCTGCAAGGCGCGTAGGCCCGAGTGCCCAAGATGCCTCATTCGCGATGTGTGCTTGTACCCTGCGAAGACTCCTTGAGGAGCGCGCAAAAAGCGCGTGCGCATGACAAGGTTTTTTTGAGCGCTTTCGTACTGCGCGTTAACTTAGTGCGCGCTCTGCATTTAACGATTGCCCTGATTTCAGCCGCCGGCAACCGAGAGGAGCGCCTTAGGAGTTACGGGTGGGCGTTGCTTTTTTCAGAAAATTCCGTGGACCGCTTAAGTTACCGAATACGCATGAAGTGTATCCTCTGACGCATTGAGACACGGGCGCTTTTGTGGCGAGAGGGACACGGTTTTCATGGGAGACAATCGCCAATCCGATGGTGTCAGCGGCGAGGAAGGTATTGCGCCGCCCGCCGATTGCGTCGCTGACAAATGCGAACCGCTCGACATGCTGCTTGAGCAAAAGAAGAAGCTCGAGCAGCTCAATGGCTGGTTCGACATCGCGCTCAACAACATGGTGCGCGGTCTGTCGATGTTCGACGCCGATCAGCGCCTCATCGTTTGCAACAGCAGCTATCGGCAGATGTATGGGCTACCAGAGGAGCTGACCCGGCCCGGTACGCCGCTCGCGGACATCGTCCGCTACCATGTGAAACGAGAGACCGGGCGCGACGGCGCCGAAGAAGTTGCCAGACAGGCCAAGTGGCTCGCGGAGCATGTGGCCAAGCTGGCCAAGGGTCGCTCCTTCTCGCACGTCCAAAATCTACGAGACGGACGCAAGTTTCTCGTCACCTATCAGCCCCTCGCCGACGGCGGGTGGGTCGATATCCAGGAGGATATCACCGAGAAGCGCCGGTCCGAGGAGAGGATCGAGTGGCTGGCCCGGCACGACGCGCTGACCGGGGTCGCCAACCGTTTCCACTTCCGTGAGACGTTCGAAAAGGCCTTGCAAGAATTGGCCAACGGCTCGTCGGTCGCCTTGCACTGGCTTGATCTCGACCGCTTCAAGGAGGTCAACGACACGCTTGGGCATCCGATTGGCGATGCGCTTCTGAAAGCCGTCGCCCAGCGACTGCGATCAAGCATCCGCAACACGGACTTCCTGGCGCGCTTGGGCGGCGACGAGTTCGCCATTATCCAAGCGGGCGGGCGCGGTGGAGACCAGTGCGAACGCTTGGCGAAACGCGTATTGCAGGCGCTGTCCAAGCCGTATCACGTTCTCGGGCATACGCTCTCGATCACCGCCAGCATCGGCATCGTGAAAGCTCCTGAGCACGGCAAAGCGGCGGACGAGCTTCTCAAGAATGCCGATGTTGCGCTTTACAGCGTCAAGTCGACAGGGCGCCAGGGTTTCGAGATCTTTCATTGCGACTCCGGCCAAAAGGTTGAAGTTCAGCGCAGGCTCGAGATCGATATCCATACGGCGCTGAGGAGGCGCCAATTCGAGCTGCATTATCAGCCGATCCTTAGTCTCAAGACGCGGCACGTCACCGGCTGTGAGGCGCTCCTTCGCTGGCGCCATCCCGAGCATGGGTTGATCCCTCCCGACGAGTTCCTCCCCATTGCCGAACGAACCGGCGACATCGTCGAGATCGGCGGCTGGGTGCTGGCCGAGGCATGCCGTGAAGCCGCGCGCTGGCCGAACGATGTGAAGGTCAACGTCAATCTCTCTGCGGCGCAGCTGGAGAACAGCGATCTCCCCAGAGTCATCTCCCAAGCGCTGGGCAACGCCGAGCTCGACGCAAAACGGTTGGAGCTCGAGATAGCGGAAGCTACCGTAAGTCGCGACGCAGGCACCATGTGCGAGGTTTTCGACAAGCTCCGCGCGCTCGGGACGGGCATTGCCCTTGATGATTTCGGCAAGACGAATGGATCGCTAGGCCATTTGCAGAAGTTCCGCTTCGACAAGGTGAAGATCGACCAGGCGCTCGTCAGGGGCTTGCCGCTGCGAGCCGACAGCGCCGCGATCGTAAAAGCGGTCGCCATGCTCGCCCAGACACTAGGCATCCTCAGCGTCGCGGAGGGCGTGGAAACGCTCGACGAGCTCGACTTCGTGACAAGCGTCGGCTGCAACAAGGTGCAAGGCTTCTATTTCAGCCAGCCGGTACCCGCAGTCGAGCTCGATGCAGTGCTGTCGAAATGCCCGCAAAAGTTTGCGCTCGCGGCCTGAGGCAGCCCGCTCCAGCGCCTCTCCTCAATCGGGCGGCCGCACCGCAATGCCCGCCGCCGCCATATGCGTCTTCGCCTCGGCGATCGAATGCGTTCCGAAGTGGAAGATGGAGGCGGCCAGCACCGCGCTGGCGTGACCTTGCGCGATCCCCTCCACGAGATGATCGAGCGTGCCGACGCCGCCCGAGGCGATGACCGGCACACTGACGGCATCGGCGATGGCGCGCGTCAGCTCCAGATCGAAGCCGGCCTTGGTGCCGTCGCGGTCCATGGAGGTGAGCAGGATCTCGCCCGCGCCCAAGGCGACGACCTCCTTGGCGTATTCGACCGCATCGATGCCGGTCGGCGCGCGCCCGCCGTGGGTGAAAATCTCCCAACGATTGGGCTCGCCCGGCTGTGACACCTTCTTGGCGTCGATGGCGACGACGATGCACTGGGCGCCGAACTTCTCCGCCGCCTCCTTGACGAATTGTCGATTCTTTACGGCGGCGGTGTTGATCGACACCTTGTCGGCGCCGGCGTTCAACAGCCTGCCGATGTCCTCTATCGTGCGCACCCCGCCGCCGACGGTGAGCGGCATAAAGCAGCGCTCAGCGGTGGCCTCGACGATGTGCAGGATCGTGTCGCGATCCTCGTGGCTCGCGGTGATGTCGAGGAAGCAGAGCTCGTCGGCGCCGGCCGCGTCGTAGGCGGCCGCCGCCTCCACGGGATCGCCCGCGTCGATGAGATCGACGAAGTTGACGCCTTTGACGACGCGGCCGTCCTTTACGTCGAGGCAGGGGATGATGCGGATTTTGAGCACGGCGGCGAGTTTCTCAGGCGGCGGCGATCAGGGCGAGCGCTTCGCGCGCATCGAGGCGGCCATCGTAAAGCGCGCGGCCTGCGATCGCGCCTTCGAGCATAGCATACTCGGGCTTGAGCAGCGCCTTGACGTCCTCGATGGAGGCGAGCCCGCCGGAGGCGATGACCGGGATTTTGGTCGTGCGGGCGAGCTCGGCGGTTGCGGGCAGGTTCAGCCCTTTCAAAATGCCGTCGCGCTCGATGTCGGTATAGACGATTGCCGCAACGCCCACATCCTCGAACCGCTGCGCCAACTCCTTGGCGGAGAGGTGCGAGATCTCGGCCCAGCCCTCAACGGCCACATACCCGCCGCGCGCGTCGATGGCGACGGCGATGCGCCCCGGGAAGTTCTTGCATGCGCGCACCACGACATCGGGATTGCGTACAGCGGCCGTGCCGAGAATGACGCGGGCGATCCCCTTGCTGAGCCACGTTTCGATGGTCGCGAAATCGCGGATGCCGCCGCCGAGCTGAACGGGGATGGAAATCGCCGAAAGGATCGCCTCCACCGCCGCGCCGTTGACGGGTTCGCCGGTGAAGGCCCCGTTCAGGTCGACGATGTGCAGGTATTGAAAGCCTTGGCTTTCGAATGCACGCGCCTGGGCGGCCGGATCGTCGCTGAACACGGTCGCAGCAGCCAGCTCGCCGAGCTTGAGACGCACGCACTGGCCGTCTTTCAGGTCGATGGCAGGAAAGAGGATCAAGGCACTCTCTACGCTGGGTTATCGCGTGGTGTCCGCAACCACGGCCATCAGATCGCTAACATTGGCGCTGATAGAGAAGTCCCGGCCCGCAAAGTCAAGGCCGGCATCGTGGTGTGAATGTGCTCGTGATGGCTTTCGCGTTTCTGAATTCTCCTCCGCCAGCGCCGGAGCGCCGCCCGCTTACCGAGGCGGATGCCATCGACATCTGGATTGCGCGCTGGCTCAAAGTCCCCCGCCGGGCCCTCGTGCGCCGCTACCAGTGCGATCCGCGCCGGCTCTATGAGATCTGGGAGGGTGCGCGCTTTGCCGACGCCCGCGCTCAGGCCCTGGAGCTGTTTGAGTCGCGTTTCCCCGCGCTCCTCGACCGCGTGGACTTCGGCCCGCACCGGCGCATCGCCCGTGGGCCCCATCCCGACCAGCTCGTGCTGTTCGAATAGAACGGCTGGGACGCCCCATTCTTGCCACAATCTCTGGAACGTTGAGGAACGAGATGAGAACAAACACTGGACAAGAGCCGTGATTCGTGGCATGTTCTCATTACGTTCCGAAGCCCTAAATGAAGCGCAATCGGGGGTAAGTCTCAGCGTCTCTCCCCGAAGCCCCAGCCAGAGAGACACCCGCCATGCACACCCTCATCATCTCCTACGACCTCGCCAAACCCCACTGCAACAAACACGTGCTGGCGCAGGCGATCATGGCGCTCGGCCAGTCGTGGGCGCGCCCTCTCGAGCAGACCTGGTACGTCAGGACGGAGGCGCGCGAGGAGAAGATCGAGGCGCAGCTTGCGGGTCTGCTGGATCCGGATGACGGCCTGCTGATCCAGGCCGTAAAGGACGACGCGGTGCTGACCAACACGGCACTGCGCTGGTTCCGCCAGCGGCGCGCCGGGGTGGAGATCGGCGCCGATTCGAATGTGATCGCTTTTCCGTCGCCGCACGTCTACCCCGACGACCAGCCCGAGCTGCCGCTCGCGACCGCGTGCTGATTGTCCGCGTTAGTAGCGTTCCTCTCTAAGCGTCCCTCTCTTAGATGTCCCGGCCAAGGCCCCCTCCCCTCACGGGGTGGGGGCTTTGTCATGCTGGTTGCAGGTCAGGGCCGCCACGTGAGGAAGTCGGCGATGAGTTTCAGGCCGAGCGTCTGGCTCTTCTCCGGGTGGAACTGGGTGCCGGCCATGTTGTCCTTGGCGACCATCGCCGTGACCGGGCCGCCGTAGTCGGTCTCGGCAACGACGGCTGCGCGATCTGCGGGCACCAGCTGAAACGAATGCACGAAATAGGCGTGCAGGCCCTGCCGCCCCGTTTTGATACCGGCGAGCAGGGGGTGGGGGTTGATGACCTCAAGGGTGTTCCAGCCCATGTGCGGGATCTTCAAGTTGGGGTCATTCGGCTCGATTGCGCGCACCTCGCCCGCAATCCAGTTGAGCCCCTCGGAGACCTCGAACTCCAGTCCACGCGTCGCCATGAGCTGCATGCCGACACAGATGCCGAGAAAAGGCCGCCCCGCTTCCCTTACGGCTTTCTCCAGCGCCGCGCGCATGCCGGGCACCGCCTCGAGCCCGCGCTTGCAGTCGGCGAAGGCGCCCACGCCCGGCAGGACGATGCGGTCGGCCTCCGCCACGGCCTCGGGGTCGGCGGTGACGAGTATCGTCGCGTCGGCCTCGCCTTCGCGGGTCGCGCGCTCGAAGGCCTTGGCCGCGGAGTGAAGGTTGCCCGAGCCGTAATCAATGATGGCGACGCGCTGCATTGCGCTCTTAAACCTTCGCTCCGATCAGGCGGCGCCCACGTACGATCGCATCCTTTGCGGTTCTCGACGCGACCTCCATCCACGAATGAAGCGCGTTCTGCGGCAAGGGTGCCCCGACCGTTGCCTGAGCCGCGGGCGGGGACGCAAGCCACGCCGCGAAAAAACGGCACTCGCATTCTGAGCGATTGCGCCCCGTTATGGTGCCCGCCATGTGCCAGCCGCGGCGCTCCAGCGCAGCACCTTGGATGGCGCCGGCCTCGAATCCGAAAATGATCTGCACGATCAAGAGGGGCACGGCGCTCGCAATGGCAGTGGCGCCCAAGGCCTCAAGACCCCATGTGAGCCCCGTGACGGCCACCAGAAAGACGATGAATTCCAGCCACAAGCCTTTCACCAAAAGCCAGATGGCCGGGAAGATCGCCGCCAACCACAAAAACCCGTCCTTGACGAAAAGAAACCGCTCTGCGCGGTCGACGGGATCGCCCGATGCATTCGGCGGCTCATAAACGGTGTAGACGACCAACGGACCCTCGACTTAATGATCCTCAGCCGGCGAGCGTGCCCTTTGTCGAGGGCACCCGTCCGGCTTGGCGCGGGTCGGCCTCGACCGCGCGCCGCAGCGCACGTGCGAGCCCCTTATAGCAAGTCTCTGCGATATGGTGGTTGTTCTCACCATAAAGGTTCTCGACATGCAGCGTGATGCCGGCGTTTTGGGCAAAGGCTTGGAACCACTCGCGAAAGAGCTCGGTGTCCATTTCGCCCACCTTCGGCTTGGAGAAGGCGACCTTCCAAACGAAATAGGGCCGGCCCGAAACGTCGACCGCGACCCGCGTCAAGGTGTCGTCCATGGGCAGATGCACATCGGCATAGCGGGCGATCCCTTTCTTGTCGCCAAGCGCCTTGGCCACCGCTTGCCCGAGCACAATGCCCGTGTCCTCTGCCGTATGGTGGAAATCTATGTGCAGGTCGCCAGCGGCCTTCAACGTGATGTCGATCATTGAATGACGGGCCAATTGCTCCAACATGTGGTCGAGGAAACCGATCCCGGTCTTGACGTCGAAAAGACCCGAGCCGTCGAGATCGACGGTCGCCGTGATCTCGGTCTCCTTGGTCTTGCGCGAAATCGTCGCTTGCCGCTTCAAGGGAGCCTTTATGCTCATAGCTTGCCTCACCGGAACCGAGCGTTTATCAGCTTGAGCCCTGCCGCAAAAGAGCTGCGCTTTTCCCCTGCCGGCTCCCCACCGGCCACTCAACTGGATGCAAATGCAATGCAAACTTCAAGCTTTCATCCGGCTGAACCGCAATCCTGGCATGCAACGACCATACTGACCATTCGTAAAGATGGCCGTGTCGTCATCGCCGGTGATGGTCAGGTCAGTCTCGGCGCGACCATTATCAAGGCGAATGCCCGCAAGGTCCGCAAGCTCGGCAAGGGCGACGTCATCGGCGGCTTCGCCGGGGCGACCGCCGACGCCTTTACCCTGTTTGAGCGGCTGGAGGCCAAGATCGAGCAGTATCCCGGTCAGCTGATGCGGGCCTGCGTGGAGCTCGCCAAGGACTGGCGGATGGACCGCTATCTGCGCCGGCTCGAGGCCATGATGCTGGTGGCGGACGCTGAGTCGACGCTCGTGCTCACGGGAACCGGTGACGTGCTCGAGCCCGAGCGGCACGTGATGGGCATCGGCTCGGGCGGCAACTTCGCTCTCGCCGCCGCGCGAGCGCTGCTCGATGAGCCGCTCGATGCGGAGAAGATCGCCCGCAAGGCCATGGCCATTGCCGCCGAAATCTGCGTCTACACCAACACCAACCTCGTGATCGAAAGCCTGCCATCGAGCCGCTGACCGGCTCGACGCGCTGCTGCAGCGCCGATCTCAAGTTCGTATCTGCACACCAGGGTTCTTCCGCCGATGACTCACTTCTCTCCCCGCGAGATCGTCTCCGAGCTCGATCGCTACATCGTCGGCCAGAACGACGCCAAGCGCGCGGTCGCCATTGCGCTGCGAAACCGCTGGCGGCGCCAGCAGCTCGAGGGCGATTTGAAGGAAGAGGTGCTGCCCAAGAACATCCTGATGATCGGGCCGACCGGTGTCGGCAAGACAGAAATTTCGCGGCGCCTGGCCAAACTCGCCGGCGCCCCCTTCATCAAGGTCGAGGCGACCAAGTTCACCGAGGTGGGCTATGTCGGGCGCGACGTCGACTCAATCATCCGCGATCTGGTCGAGGTGGCGCTCGCGCTGATCAAGGAAGGCAAGCGCAAGGAGGTGCGCGCCAAGGCGGAGAAGAACGCCGAAGAGCGCGTGCTCGATGCACTTGTAGGCGCCGGCGCCTCGCAAGGGACACGTGAAAACTTCCGCAAGCGGCTGCGGACCGGCGAGCTCAACGACAAGGAGATCGAGATCCAGGTCGCGGAGACGGGCGCAGGCTTGCCGATGTTCGAGATCCCCGGCGCTCCCGGCGCCTCCATTGGCGCCATCAACATCGGCGATATGCTGGGCAAGGCCTTCGGGCAGCGCTCAAAGCCGCGGCGGATCATGGTGGGGGAAAGCTACGATGTGCTGATCGCCGAGGAGAGCGACAAGTTGATCGACACCGACCAGATCATGGGCGAGGCGATCAATGCCGTTCAAGATAACGGCATCGTGTTCCTCGACGAAATCGATAAGATCTGCTCGCGCACGGAAGGCGCCCGCATTGGTGGGGATGTCTCGCGCGAGGGCGTGCAGCGCGATCTCCTACCGCTGATCGAGGGCACGACGATCTCGACCAAGTATGGGCCGGTGAAGACCGACCACGTGCTGTTCATTGCCTCTGGCGCCTTTCACGTGGCTAAGCCCGCCGATCTCCTGCCCGAACTGCAAGGTCGGCTGCCCATCCGCGTCGAGTTGAATGCGCTAACGCGCGAGGATTTGCGGCGCATCCTCACCGAGCCCGAGGCGAGCCTCATCAAGCAGTACGTGGCGCTGATGGCAACGGAGAACCTCACCCTCACCTTCACCGACGACGCCATCGATGCGCTTGCCGATGTCGCGGTTCTGGTCAACGCCACCGTGGAGAACATCGGCGCGCGGCGCTTGCAGACGGTGATGGAGCGCGTCCTGGACGAGATCTCCTTTGAAGCTTCCGACCGCGGTGGGCAGTCGATGACCATCGATGCGGAGTACGTCAACGCGCGCATCGGCGACCTCGCCAAGAACGCCGACCTGTCGAAGTTCATTCTGTAAGAGGTGACGCCTACGCTTGTCTGGCGCCGAGCGCCTGGCGCAAAACGCGGGCGTAGTTCTCAATCGCGAGCTTGCGGATGCGGGGCTCGCTCATCTTGCGGGCCTGCCAATGGCGGATGACGGCCTGCAAATCGGCGTAGCTGGCAATCGCCGGGTTGGCGATCGCATTCATGTCGGTCCCGAAGGCGGCATGATCCTCACCGAGCCAATCGGCCATCTCTGACAGCCGCTCCGCATACGCTTGGATCGTGCGGCCCACGTCGGATCGCAGCGGCCACAGGCCCACGACACCGCCCTGCTCCGCGATAAGCTTGGCATCATCGAGCCGGAGCTGCCGGGCTTGCCAGACGGGCATCGTCCAATTGGGCCGCCGGGTCCGCGTCACCGAGGAGTGCGACCACACCACGGGCGCCTTTGACGCCGCCAGAGCTTGCCGCACGGCCTCGCTCGTGCAGTGCGCCATATCGACAAGAATTCCCAGCCGATTGCATTCCTGCACGACGCCTTGGCCGAAGTCCGTGAGACCCTGATGCTCCGGCGGCTCGGTCTGGAAGTCGCCGATGGGATTGCGGATGTAGTGGACGAGCTGAATGTGCCGGACGCCGAGGTCATAGGCCGTCTGCAGCGCGGAAAGATCGCCCTCAACGAAGCTTGCACCTTCCACCGCCAGCACCACATGAGGCTCGCCGTGAAGCGCGCGCTCGACATCGTCAGGCGTCGTGACGATTTTCAAGTTCTGCGCGGCGAGGTGCTCCTTCACCCGTCCGACTTCCTTGACGAACCAGGCGAGCGCCTCGCCGGGCTCGGGCGCGCCTTTCTGCTTCAGGCCGCGCGGGCTGCGCCGCAGCCACGGCAGGTCGCCAACCAGAGACCAGGCAACGAGGGTGGCGCTGCCGGCCGCCATTGAGCGCCCCAAGGGCTTCGAGGATGGCGTGTTGGGCCCGAAAAAGAATAAGTGAGAATGCATGTCGGCGACGTGGAAGCGATTGCCCGCAAGCGCTGGCTGGCGCACGGCGAACGGCGCGGCCAAACCTGCCAGCAGGAGCTCTCGACGATTCATGCTTTGCCTTTGCGGCCCGCGCCGCAATCGCCCGACGCGGCTACTCGATCACGACAGTGGCGACGTAATCCATCGTCCGGTACCTGTTGCTTGGCGGCAGCATTGTGTTGATGAGGTAGGACGTCGGAGAATAGTTCCGCTTGATCCCGGCATGGTTGAAGGCCGTGCTGAGCAGCCTCGCCCACCACCTCTCCCAGAAATGGCCGGTGATGCCGCTGTAGTAGGTTTTCAGTCGGGCGAACCTCGGCTGCATCTCTGTCGCGACCTGTCGGTGGCCGACCGACATTTTGGAAAGGCCCTCCGGGTTCTCTGCGAAGACGGAGTCGATCACTTCTTTGCGTTTGTCGTCGGGAAGCTGCAAGGCGTCGATCACCAACAGCGGCCCATCGGCGAGACCCGAATAGGACCAGGGGAAGTGGCTGGGGACGACACTGCCTGTGGCACGCATGGGGGACATCGCCGGCTTGATGCAGGATGGTACGCGTCTGCCCTTGAATGCGTCTTCGGATGTGGCCGGATCGCAATTGCGCAGCGCGAGCATCGACCAGGCGAACTCCGAGCAGAACATGTCGACGTTTCCGGGCGGGTTCTGCCCGAGCGCGATTTGTCCCAGATGCTGCACGAAGCCGAGCGCGTGATACGGCCTGTATTTCGGCTTGTTGTAATCCTGATTGAAGCTGATCTGGCTGGGATAGACCCGGCTGGCGATCGCGTTGAGACGGGTTGCCCAGGCGACCAGGTTGGCACGCTGCGTCTCCGTCAGGTCGCGCGGCCGGATGATGTGAATGTAGTCGAGCGTTCGGTAGTGATCGCTCGTCAGATCGCCGCGCCCGACATATTCCCCGCTCAAGGGATTATCGATATTGTGCACCTTGCCGTCCTTCACATAGGCGAGTCCCGTGTGGCTGATGCCGAGCTGAATGTTGGGATAAGCGCCGGCGTCGCCCCATTCGGTGCGGAAGCTCAACAACAGATCGCCGGTCTGAACCAGTCCGCTCTCCGCCAGACGGTTGGCGAGTCCCGACCGTCTTGCCACGATAAGCCGCAAGCCGACATCGCCCGCCGCATCCTTGGCGTCGGGATGCTTGAAGTCGATCAACCGGTCGGTGGTCTGGATGTCCTTGGGCAGCTTGGCGCGAGCGCTCGCCGGCACGGCGAAAAATACCGGGATATGGAGCTTGCGCGCCAGCTGCTCATTAATCTTCTCGTCGAAGGTGAATTCGTTGGCCGCTGCTGGTACTAGGCCGGCGCTGCCCGCAACAAAAAGCAGAATCAGCGGAAGACGCAATTTTCCCAAACGCATTCGTAGGCTCCCAAACACGGCTATGTTTTGTTGTTGCGGCGTCCCTAGTCCGGCTGCAGCGCGCTGCAGCCGCTCGAGCTGGCTGATCTCATCGCAAGCATGGTGTCGCGATATTGGCGGGAGCGAGGCGGTCGTCAGGGTGGCAAACGCGCGGATAGTGGTGTGCCGCGGCCTGCCAGCGAGGAAGCGAGGTTTGCGCGACTCATCGTTTGAAAGCGCGCGAAACATGCCACGCACGTCGTGCATGGCGGCTAAGTCGTTATGCATGCATCCATATTTCCGTCCCTTTTGCCATGCAGCACGGGCGCCAATTGGGACAGTTCCTAGGGTGAGCGCGCGTGAAGATGTGGACGACAGCTCAAAAGGTCCGTTGGGGCCGCATGGTTGCAACACGCGGCGCCATCGTGGTCGTCGCCGCGGCGATTCCAGCGGCGACCGATTCGGCGCGCGCCGGAGCAAGCAGCGGCTGCGCGGCGATCAATGCCGGTGCTCTCAACGGCGAAATCCAAGCGGCTGGCAATGTCACGCGCCAGCTCACGCTCGAAGCCGGCGACATCGTTAATCTGTCTGTGCGCGGAGCACAGGGCGCGACTTCTTCGATCACGTTGATCAACGGCACAGGCGCCCCGCGGACGCTGATCGGGAACTCGTCGGCTGCAACCGTCAGCTTCAGGGCGCCGCAGACGGATACTTACGCGTTTCGCTTTGATTCGGCGCCGGGAGGTTCGGCCGCGGTCGGCTTGTCGTGCACCTCTGCGCAGGTCGCCGGGACAAATGCCGCCTTTTTGGCGCGCCGCAGGGACTTGCTCAACGCCAAGGGTCCCGATCGCTTGCGCATCGATCGTGCGCCGACTCCCATCGCCAATCCCGACAAGCCGCTGTCGAGCAGCGTCGCCGTCGATGGCCAGGGAAATCCCAAACAGCTCGAGTTCTCGGTGAGCCTTTCGGAAATTTTCGGCGGGTATTTGGGCTTCGATGAGTTTTCCACACTCAATCCCATGATCACGACGGACAGCGCGGCGGACTTGCACCTGAAGGCCGAGGCGGGCGTCGCTATGGGCGTCAAAGAGGGTTCGACGCTGCAAGCGACCGGCGGTGTGGAGAGCGGTAACGACACGACGCCGGAAAACTGGATGGGACGCCTTCAGCTCAACGTGCCGCTCGGAAAATGAGCGCGCATGTTGCAACGCATCTAATTTTGTCAACATTCTCTTTACGCGAGTGTAACGGAAAGTTATTTCGCGTGTCGCATAAGTCACCTATAGTGATTGTTGTAGGTGGTCAGCATTTGCCGCGGGCGTCTGCCGAAGCAGCAGACGAGAAACGCTCTCCCCTTTGAATTCACGGCCTGTGGCGCTGTCCTCCTGCGAGGAGGTGACGCACATGACATGCCCCAAGATTGAGGTCCGGGGAAAAAGGGTCATTCTGCTCAGCGGGTTTCACGATACCGTCGACGCCGCCCGTGCGGCCGTCGTCATCGAGGAGGTGGACGTGAAAGCGGCCGAAGAACTGCGGCAGTCTGCAAAGCTGCACCCCGACGCAGTGGCTTTCGGCTACGTTGCGGGACGCTGGGTTCCGGCCGCCTAAGGCCGGGCAAGACCCTACGGGTGCGGGACTGAAGACGTCCCGGCCAGACGTGTTTGAGCCAAAATGGGATCCCCGCCGCCGGCTACCCTCCGGCGGATCGGGGATTTGCCGTCTTTCGGGGGCCTGCAAGAGGCGCTAGATAAAGCCCAATCCGTTTCGCCCAGGTTCCGATGGTTCTCATTGTCGACCCCAGCCCGGCAACAGCGCCTGCCCCAGCCGCAGCTGCTCTGCCGCACGCCAAGCCCTCCCTCGCGGGCTTGAGCCGCGACGCTCTGCGCGCCGCGCTCACCCGTATCGGCGTGCCGGAGGGACAGCTGCGCATGCGCGTCAATCAGCTTATCAGCTGGATCTATGTGCGCGGCACGACGGACTTCGACGCCATGACCGACGTCTCCAAAGAGCTGCGCACGACCTTTGCTGCACACTATGGGTTAACGCGGCCCGAGATCGTCACCGAGCAGGTCTCGGTCGATGGGACGCGCAAATGGCTGTTGCGGCTCGCAAAGCAAGGCGACGAAGCAAAAGCGCCCGAGATCGAGACAGTTTACATTCCCGAGGCCGATCGCGGCACCCTGTGCATCTCCAGCCAGGTCGGCTGCACGCTCAATTGCACCTTCTGCCATACGGGCACCCAGCGGCTCGTGCGCAATCTCACGGCGCAGGAGATCGTTGCGCAGATCCTGCTCGCGCGCGACCGCATCGGCGACTGGCCAGGGGCCGGATCCCCTCAGGATGGGCGCCTGCTGCCGGAAACCGAGCGCAAAATCACCAACATCGTGCTCATGGGCATGGGCGAGCCGCTCTACAACTTCGACAACGTCAAGGAGGCCATGGAGGTTGCCGCGGACGGCGAAGGCCTCTCCGTCTCCAAGCGGCGCATCACGCTCTCCACATCCGGCATCGTGCCGGAGATCGGCCGCTGGGGGGCAGAGGCCGGCACGATGCTCGCCATCTCGTTGCACGCGACCTACGATGGCCTGCGCGATGTGCTCGTCCCCATCAACCGCAAATACCCGATTGCCGCGCTGCTCGAGGCGTGCCGCAACTATCCCGGGCTCTCCAACGCCAAGCGCATCACGTTCGAATATGTGATGCTGAACGGCGTCAACGACAGCCTCGCCGAGGCGCGAGCCCTGGTGCGGCTGCTGGCGGGCATCCCCGCGAAGATCAATCTCATTCCCTTCAACCCATGGCCCGGAGCGCCCTATGAGTGCTCGGACTGGGCGCAGATCGAGCGGTTCGCCGAGGTCGTCAATAGAGCGGGGTACGCGAGCCCCGTACGCACGCCGCGGGGACGCGACATTCAAGCCGCGTGCGGCCAGCTGCGCTCGGCAAGCGTCAAGCTGAAAGCCAGCGAGCGCAGCCGAGCTGCGGCGGCAGAGCCTGCGGGGGAAGCGGAGGCTAAGTAGGCGTGTTCTGGAAGACGGTCGGCCGCATGATCCTCATCCCGCTGGCGCTTCTCATCGCGGCCGCCGCCTCGTTTTTCGTGCTCGTCACCTTGGGGCTTGAGCGCATTACGGGTGCACTGCACCAACAGGCCGCCACAGACGATGTCATCGAGGCCATGACCGATATGGTGAACCAAGGCCTCATTCTGACGACGGGCCTGACGATCATCCCCGCTCTGCTTGTGGTTTTCGTCGGCGAGATCGCCCGGATTCGCTCGGCGCTTTACTATGTTGCCGGCGGCGGGGCGGCCCTGGCGGCCATCCCGCTTCTGGCGCGCATGGGGCAATCGGGGAGCTTGGCGCTGCCCGATCAGATCGTCTGGCAGGTCTTCGCCACGGCCGGATTTGCCGGCGGCTTCGTCTACTGGCTGATCGCCGGGCGCAACGCTTGAGAGGCGCGTTAGGCAGAGCCAGCATTTTTCGTTGAGATTCATCGCTGAGGCCCTGTAAGCTTCCCCCGTCGCTGAGGGGAGCGAGTGCATATGAGTTTGCTTGGCGCGTTGTTGCGGATCATCTTTGGCTACCTCGTTGCGTGTGTGATCGCCGGTGTGGCGACGATTGCCTTTGTGATCACCCCTGCCGACATTGCCACGCTGCCCGCTGATTTGCGGCCGGAACGGCTTGGCAGTGCTGGCGTGCTGTCGCTACTTGCGGCGACGCATTCAGCGATTTTTGCCCTTCCATTCGCCCTTATCGCCATCGCCATCGCCGAATGGCGGTGTATTCGCTCGTGGATCTATTACGTGATCGTGGGCATCGCCATCGCGCTTGGTGGATTTGGAGCGGAGTACCTCAGTGAGGTCGGCGGCCAGCCGTCCATCGTCAACGATTATGCATTGCGGACGTTCTTGGCCGTAGGTTTCTTCGGCGGCCTTGCGTACTGGATCATCGCCGGCCGCAATGCCGGCGGCAGGCGCGGGGATGTAGCAGCATCGGGCAAGCCGCCTGTCGAGCCCCCGGCTTCGGAAGACGAAGCGCCGTCCGAGGACAAGCTCGCCGAGGCGTCAAGCTAGAGCGTTGTCGCGTGCTGCTGGCCGGGCCTTAGCCTTTTCTTAGGCCGGCGCTGCGATTGATCTTGTTGCAACGCAGCTTGCAGATTAGATTCATTGGCGCACCCGTGCCCGGCGGCCAAGGGAAACGTGAAAGCGCCGGCGTCCGATGAGAGGCGGCCAAGAGGCGATCCGGCATGCTCGATCCCCAACTCCAGGAGCGCTTTGCGCGCCGCTGCACCGATGCAGCCTTCGGCTATACGGCGGCGACGAGCGCTGCCTACGCCGCATTTACCGACCAGATGCTGAGCTTCTGGGCAGGTGCCCTCAAGCCTCAGGACCGGGTCCCTGCGCCTTTTGAGGCGGCATGGAACTGGGCTGCGCCCGCCCGCAAGGACCTCGCGTGCGTGCCGTTTCTGCCAATTGCCTGGGCGACACCGCAGCGTCCGGCAGTGCCAACGGGGTATCCGTTCGCCGGCGGGACTTACGACGTCTTCTCGGCGTGGTCTAATATGTTTCAGTTCGCAGTGGCGCCTACCGTCTGGCCCATGGCGTTTTTCATGATGGCATCAGGTGTCCCGCGCTCGGTCGCTTGGCCGACCGCGGAAGCCAACGCCGCCGTGATGGATGCCGCCGATGCGGCGGCCGTGTCGGTCCAACAGGCGTTCGCCAGCTACCGCACCGAAGGCGGTCACTCAGTGTCGCGGCAAATTTGGCCGCCGGCGCAGCTCATGATGCTCGCCGCAATGATGCCGCTCGGCTTCGGCGCAATCCTGTCAAGCATGCGCATGGCCTGAACCGCGCGGGCGGCCACGCGCATGCGGGTTTTTCTCAGGTCGGGGCCGCGTTCTTGGCGGCGCGCCGCTTGATCCGGCAATGCGCCCTTATCGCTTTGCCCGTTTTGGTCGTGATCGCCTTGCGCCAATAGCACTCGCTCTTGCCCCCGCAGGCACTCTTGTCGAGACCCACGCAGACCGACGGCGGCTTCCTCACCTTGGCGACTTTGGCATCATCGGCCCAAGCCGACGCGCCCAGAGCGCCGATCGCAGCGATGCCCACAAAGAGTGCCCAAACCGGCGCGGAAGCACGGAAATGACTACGCATCAGACTTAACCTCCCTCATTCAAAACGCGGGTTGTATAGCACATTGGTGGTACAAAACAAGAACTATTTCCCCGCTTGTGCCAACGCGTGCTCCAGCCGGTCGTCGCCCCAGCAGAGCTCGCCGTCCGGTGTCACGAAAGTCGGCGCACCGAAGATGCCGCGCGCAGCCGCTCCTCGACGTTGGCGGTGCTGCGCGCGATGTCTTTGCTGCGCAAGAGCTCTGCCTCGTTGCGGGCAGGCGGACGATCCCTATAGTGCGCTGCCGAACGCTGCTCCCCTCGAAAGCCTCCTCTATGCCGAAACAACCTAAGTCCATCAGCAAGGTGGTGCTCGCCTACTCGGGCGGCCTCGACACCTCCATCATCCTCAAGTGGCTGCAGGAGACCTATTCCGCCGAGGTCGTCACCTTCACGGCCGACCTCGGCCAGGGCGAAGAGCTGGAGCCGGCGCGCAAGAAGGCGCTCATGCTCGGCATTAGCCCCGAGAACATCTTCATCGAGGACCTGCGCGAAGAGTTCGTGCGCGAGTATGTCTTCCCGATGTTCCGCGCCAACGCGCTTTACGAGGGCATCTATCTGTTGGGGACCTCGATCGCGCGCCCGCTGATCGCGAAAAAGCAGATCGAGATCGCGCGCAAAACGGGTGCCGATGCGGTCTGCCACGGCGCCACCGGCAAGGGCAACGATCAGGTCCGCTTCGAGCTCAGCTATTACGCACTCGAGCCGTCGATCAAGATCATCGCGCCCTGGCGCGAGTGGGCGTTAAAAAGCCGCGAGGACCTGATCGCGTTCGCCGAGACCCACCAGATCCCGGTCGCCAAGGACAAGCGCGGCGAGGCGCCGTTCTCGGTCGACGCCAACCTGTTGCACTCCTCATCCGAGGGCAAGGTGCTGGAGGACCCGGGCGTCGAGCCGCCGCCTTACGTCTTCATGCGCACGGTGGCGCCCGAGGAGGCGCCCGACAAGGCAACGATCGTGACGATCGGCTTTGAGAAGGGCGATGCTGTCTCGATCGACGGCAAGAAGCTCTCGCCCGCAACGCTCCTCGCTAAGCTCAATGACCTGGGCCGCGACAACGGCATCGGCCGCGTCGACCTGGTGGAGAACCGCTTTGTCGGCATGAAGTCGCGCGGGATCTACGAGACGCCCGGCGGCACCATCCTCTTGGCCGCGCACCGGGCAATCGAATCGATCACGCTCGACCGCGGGGCTGCGCACCTCAAAGACGAATTAATGCCGCGCTACGCCGAGCTCATCTACTACGGCTTCTGGTTTAGCCCTGAGCGCGCCATGCTGCAGGCGGCGATCGATAAGAGCCAGGAGTATGTCGAGGGCGAGGTGCGGCTCAAGCTGTACAAGGGCAACGTCATCGTCATCGGGCGGAAGAGCGCCAAGTCGCTCTACTCGCCGAGCCTCGTGACGTTCGAGGACGACAAGGGCGCCTACGACCAGAAGGACGCGGAAGGCTTCATTCGCTTGAACGCCCTGCGCCTGCGCACGCTGGGTCTGCGCGACCGCAAGCGCTGATCGCCCGGCTCAGGCCGCCTCGGGTGGCAGCGAAGGCCGCTCCACGCGCGGGCGCGGAGACAGGTCGGGCAAATCGCACAGGCCGCCGCCGAGGTAGAGGTGGTGCCAGAGCTGGGTCGCCAGCACGCTGCTCAAGCCCAATTTTAAAAAGACGTTCACGTTCGCGGCCCGGCCCGCGGCGATGAGCGCATAGTCGCGGTTCACCGTCTGCGGATCGAAATAGCCGGTCTTGTGCAAGGCCTGCGGGCTCATGAGCTGGCGCACGAACGGCGGCGGATCGACAAAGAAACTCTCCGCCAACGGCGCGCGGAACATCCCCTTCGGCCGATAGGCCACCTCCTTGGGCAGAAGGCGCGCTGCCGCCCGGCGCAGGAGGTACTTGTCGCGAATGCCGCGCAGCTTCCATTTTGGGTGCAGGCGCGACAGGAACGCGATCACGTCCTCGTCGAGGTAGGGGTAGCGCGTCTCCACGCTGTTGGCCATGGCCACCCGGTCGCCCTTGATGTTGAGGAGCTGGCCGGCGAGGAGCACCTTGTAGCCGAAATAGAGGGACTGGTTGAGGGGTGACCACCGGCGCATGCGTTCCAGATCGAGCGGCACGTCCTCGTAGGGAAGGTGCGAGCCGAGGCGCTCCTTCAAAGCGGCGCTGAAATAGCGGTCCCGTGCCTGCGCCACGAGATGATAGAGCAGCGCCTGCGCATGTGCGCGGCCGACAATCGCATCGATGCGCTTCATCTCCGCCATGCTGGCGTAAGGTGCCATCATTTTGCGCACGAGGCGGTTCAGGATGTCGCTGCCCTTCACGCCGCCGGCGTCCATCCAGTAGCTCAAGTTGCGCAGCTTGAACCAGACGTAGCCGCCGAAGGCCTCATCCGAGCCCTCGCCCGTCAGCGCCACCTTGTAGCCCTGGTGGTGCACCTCCTGCGACAGGCACCACAGCGAGGCGCACGAGGTGTCGGGGACGGGGCAGTCGGCGGACTCAACGAGCCTGGCGTAGGTATCCGAGATGACCTTGCTGTCGGTGGTCAGAATCGTGGGCCGGCTGCCGAGGTGACGCGCGGTGACGAGCGCGGGCTCGGTCTCATCGAAGTTCTTGCCCGGCACCTGGATCGTGAAGCTTGGAATGGCGTGGCCCCGCAGACCCGAGGCCGCGGCGAGCACGTAGGCCGAATCGACACCCCCGCTCAGGTAGCTGACGACCGGCACATCGGCCCGCAGCCTGATCTCGACCGCGCGCTTGAACGTTGCCTCGAACTCATCGACAAGCCGCTCGCCGTCGGCGGGGTCCTCCTCCTCGCCGGCGTCGGGAAAGTCGAAGTCCCAATAGCGGCGCTCGACGATCTCGGCCGGCTTGCGGTCGCGGCGGAACGCGATTCTGAGGTAGTGGCCCGGCAGCACCGAGTGCACGCCCTCAAACATCGTGCGCCGGGTGCCCATGGCGAAGAACGTGAAGATGTGGTCAAGGCCGCGCGGGTCCAACGCCGCCGGCACGCCTCCCGAGGCAAGGAGAGCTTTGATCTCCGAGCCGAAGTAAACCCAGTCGCCTTGCCGCGACCAGTGCAGCGGACAGATGCCGACGCGATCGCGCGCAAGAAAGACGGTGCGCTTGGAGAAGTCGACGAGCGCCAGCGCGAACTGCCCCTTGAGCTCGGCGAACACGCCCTCACCGTGCTCCTCGTAGAGGTGAACAATAAGCTCGGTGTCGGTGTGGGTGCGAAAGACGTGGCCTTTGGCCTGCAGCTCGGCCTTGCGCTCGGGATAGTCGAACAGCTCGCCGTTGTAGACGACGGCGACGGTTCCATCCTCGTTGAAGATCGGCTGGCGGCCATCGCCCAAACCGACGATTGAAAGCCGGCGCGAGGCAAAACCAAGTCCGGGCCGGAACAGGAAGCCGTCCTCATCGGGCCCGCGGTGCCATAGGGAATCGGCCATGTGCTGCAGGACGGCAGGGTCGGGCTGCCGATTGCCCGTCAGGTCGATTAATCCCGCAATACCGCACATGGGGCCCTCATCGTTTTGAGACTCCAGCTCGCATTCGAATCGTAAATGGGGAGTTACGCTGTGCCGTGAATTACAGCCTTAGGTGCAGAATGTGGCGGCACAGCCATGTCCGCTGCGTCAAATGAGACGCAGCGCCTTGAGGCTCGCATGGCCCTCGCGGCCAACAATGATGTGATCGTGGACACTGATGCCGAGCGACTTCGCCGCTGCGACGATTTGCTTGGTCACGTCGATGTCGACGCGCGACGGCGTGGGGTCCCCGGAGGGGTGATTGTGCACCAGCACGATAGCCGTGGCGGAAAGCTCAAGGGCGCGCTTCACCACCTCGCGCACGTAGACCGGCGTGTGGTCGACCGTGCCCTGCTGCTGCACCTCGTCGGCGATCAGCTGGTTGCGTTTGTCGAGAAACAGCACGCGAAACTGCTCGCGATGCTCGTAGCTCTGGGCGGCGCGCAAATAGTCCAAGACCTGGTTCCAGGTTGACAGGGCGGGGCGCTGCATGATTTGCGAGCGCATCAGGCGCAGCGCTGCAGTGCGCACGAGCTTCAGCTCGGTAACGACGGCATCGCCCACGTCCTTGATCTCCTTGAGCCGCGGGCCCGGCGCGTTGACGACCTCGGCAAAGGATCCGAAACGGGCAATGAGCTGCTTTGCGAGCGCCTTGGTATCGCGCCGCGGCGCCGCCCGGAACAGCACGAGCTCCAACAGCTCGTAGTCGGGCAGCGCCTCGCCGCCCCCCTTGCGAAAGCGCGCGCGCAAGCGCTGCCGGTGCCCGGTGTGATGCGGCGCCGGTGCTTCGAGGAACGATTGCTGATCGCCGGGTATCGCGGTGTCGCCGTCGCCGTCCTTTCCGCGATCAGGCATGGCGTCCACCCTTTAAGCCCTCAAGTGAGCTCGAACAGGGGGCAATCGATCCCCTGCGGCGAAAAGGTGAAGACCTCGCATCCCGTCTCGGTCACGCCCACGGTGTGCTCGAATTGGGCCGAGAGCTCACGGTCGCGCGTCACCGCCGTCCAGCCGTCGGGCAGCACTTTGACGTGCGGCCGGCCCAAATTGATCATGGGCTCGATGGTGAAGAGCATTCCGGGCTCGAGCACCACGCCCTCGCCGGGCTCCCCGTAATGCAAGATGTTCGGCCGGTCATGAAAGACCTGGCCGAGCCCGTGCCCACAAAAGTCGCGCACGACGCTGCAGCGCTCGGACTCCGCATACGCTTGGATGGCGGCGCCGATATGCCCGGTGGTGGCGCCGGGCTCGACGGCGGCGATGCCCCGTTTGAGCGCCTCATACGTCACATAGATCAGCCGCTCCGCGCGCCGCGAGATGCGGCCGACCGCATACATGCGGCTCGTATCGCCATGCCAGCCGTCGAGAATGAGCGTCACGTCGATGTTGACGATGTCGCCCTCGCGCAGCGGCTTCGGGCCGGGGATGCCGTGGCATACCACGTGATTGATCGAGGTGCAGATCGACTTGGGAAACCCGCGGTAATTGAGCGGGGCCGGATAGGCGCCGTGATCGAGCGCGAACTTAAGCACGAGGTCGTCCAGCGTCTCGGTGGTGACGCCGGGCCTAACGTGCTCGGTCAGCATGTCGAGGGCTTGGGCCGCGAGCCGGCCGGCCTTGCGCATTCCCTCGAAGGCGTCGGGGCCGTGCAGTTTGAGCTTGCCGTCGCGATCGGGGGCACGGCTGACTTCGACATTCGACATGTGCTGATCCTGAGAGCCCGCCATTCGTTAGAGCAGTCTCAGAAATGTAATGCAAATTGCCTTGGGTGCAATGTGTCGCGAGCGAAACGAGCGTCCGCCAGCCGCCTGAGCGGCCTCAGTCCTTTTTCGCTTCTACTTCTTCTTCGGCCGGCACTTCGGCGGCGGCGGCCTCGGCGACGAGATTTTGCGCCTGCACGATCCAATCGTCCTTCTCGATGCGCCCGCTGAGCTGCAAGGTCTCGTCGAGATTGGCGATGTCGTCATCGGAGAGATTGGCGATCTGCTCCAGCTTAATGCAGTTGAGCTGCCTCAGCCGCGCGGCCAGATCGACGTCGATACCCTTGATCTGCGTGAGGTCGTCGGGCTCGCCCTTTTGCTTTTTGAAGCCCTTCCACTGCGCATTGAGACGGCGCGCGCGCGCGTCCGAGCGTTCGGGGATGCGCGCCGATTTTCCACGCCGGCCCCTCAGGTAGTAGAGCTTGGCGCGGCGGACTTTGCCGCGGCGCAACACTTCGATCTCGGCGATGTAGGGCGAGTAGACGGGGAACACGCGCTCCACGCCCTCGCCGTAGGAGATCTTGCGCACGGTGAAGTTCTCATTCACGCCAGAGCCGGCCCGCCCGATGACGACGCCCTCGTAGGCCTGGGTGCGTATGTTGTTTCCCTCGATCACCTTCACCATGACGCGCACGGTGTCGCCCGGGCCGAACTCGGGCACGCCGCGCTTCATGGTGACGGCATTCATTTGCTCGCGATCGAGCTCGTTGATGATGTTCATGGGGCACCTTAAAGCATCGCAACATGCCGTGTCGGCTCGGCACGAACGGCCGGCACCCCGCTACGGCAAGCATTGGGGAATTAATTGCGCCGGTCATAGCCGAAATGGGCAGGCTTGTCGATACGGTCTTACCGGGATTTGGGCGGGCGTTGCTGGCGGGCGGAAGCTTGAGCGCCGGCGTTTGAGGCGGCCTTGAGATCGGGCCGCCGCGCCGCCGTTAAGCGTTCGGCCTCCTTGCGGCGCCATTCGGCGATCTTCTTGTGGTCCCCGGAAAGCAGAACCTCGGGGATTGTCCGGCCCTCCCAATCTCGGGGCTTGGTGTACTGGGGGTATTCGAGCAGACCCGCCTCGAAGCTTTCCTGCTCGAGCGAGTGCGCGGCGCCGACGACGCCGGGCAAAAGGCGCACGCAGGCATCGATCAGCACCATGGCGGCAAGCTCGCCGCCTGACAGCACATAGTCGCCGATGGAGACTTCGCGCATGCCGCGTGCTTCAATCACCCGCTCATCTATACCTTCGAAACGCCCAGCGACCAGCAGCACGCCGGGGCCCGCCGCGAGCTCGCGGGCGATCGCTTGATCGAAACGCTCGCCGCGCGGCGACAGACAGATGAGCGGCGCTTCCGCTTCGGCAACACGGGCATGGTCGATGGCGGCGGCCAGCACGTCGGCCCGCATTATCATGCCGGCGCCGCCGCCGGCGGGTGCGTCGTCGACGTTGCGGTGCCGGCCCAGTCCAAATTCGCGAATTGCAATGGTCTTGAGCGACCAGATGGCCGCCTTGAGTGCATGTCCCGCCAGCGAGGTGCCCAAGGGTCCGGGAAACATCTCGGGAAAGAGCGTCAGGACGGTCGCCCGCCACGGCGGCCGGCCATCGCTCGATGGAACATGCGGCATGGGCGGACCTCAAGTGGAGCGGCCCCCGACCGCTCGCGCGTCTAGACCCCCTCGACCACGACGATGTCGATCGTGCCGGCACCTTCGCGCAGCTTCCTCGCCTCGGCGTACTCGGGCGAGAAGGCGTAGCCGTGCGCGTTCTCGTAGCTCGGAAACTCCAAGATGACGTGGCGTGGCCGACCGGCACCTTCCGCGATCTCGGAGCGCCCGCCGCGCACGATCGGCTTGCCGCCGTATCTATCGAGCGCTGCCTTGGTCTTCGCCACGTACTGGGCCCACTTGTCGGGGTCCGTCACCTCGGCGTGGGCGATTACGTATCCTTTTGGCATGGGCTCATCGTCCTCCAATCGCGTGCGTTTGCCTCAGACCGTTCCCACACGCGCCGTTCGTGCCTCGCGGATGTGCTGGATATAGGTCTCGGCGACAACTTTCGGATCGTCGGCCTGGGTGATGGGGCGCCCCACCACGATGTAGTCGGCCCCCGCTGCAATCGCGCGGTCGGGCGTGGTGATGCGCTCTTGATCGTCCGTCGCGCTACCGGTCAAGCGAATGCCGGGCGTGACGATCAGAAAGTTGGGGCCGACTGCCTCGCGAATGCGGAAGGCCTCTTGGCCCGAGGCTATGACACCATCGAAGCCCGACTCGTGCGCGTATTGCGCCCGCTGCAGCACCAGATCGGAAGGCGACAGCGTCGCGCCCTGCTGCCTGAGATCGTCGGCCGTCAGGTTGGTGAGGACGGTGACGGCCAGCAGCTTGAGGCGGCTTGCGCCGCGCCCGCTAACCGCCGCTCTCAGCGTCTTCAGGTCGTGGCCGTGCACCGTCAAGAAATCGGCTCCGAATTCCGTGGCATTGGCAACGGCCCGTTCGACCGTATTGCCGATGTCGAGGAGCTTCATGTCGAGGAAGACGCGCTTGCCTTCGCCTTTCAGCTGACGCGCCAGATTGAGCCCGCCGGAGAACAGCAGCTCGAGCCCAACCTTGTAGAAGCTCACGCTGTCGCCCAGCTTAGCCACCAGCCGCTGCGCGCCCTCCAGCGTCGGCATGTCGAGGGCGACGATGAGGCGGTCCTTTGCGGTGATTTGCGTCATGGAACGTCGGCCGGCGAAGTCGAGGCGTTAGCCATGCAGCACATGCGCAGCGCGCGCAAGCTTCTGGATCAGCGCCTTCAAGTTCTCCTGGGCATCCTTGTTTTTCAGATGGCCGTCCTCGCCGAACGCCTCATGCGCCCGAGGCACGGCGAACTGCTCGGGCAGCACCAGCGCGCCCAAGCCCAGCTCCAGGACCTGCCGCACGGTGATCAGGCTTCTGAGGCCCCCCATGCCGCCGGGGGAGGCGGAGCCGAGCGCAAAGACCCTGGTTCTGTAGACCTGCATTGGGGCCTCGCCCTCGGGGCGCACGTGGCTCACCCAGTCGAGCACATTTTTGAGCAGAGGGGTTATTGAGGCATTGTACTCGGGGCTCGCGATGAAGACGCCGCTGTGGGCCTCCATCACGGCCTTGAGCTTCTTGGCATTCTCCGGCTGCCCTTCGGCGGCTTCCAGATCGCCATTGTAGATCGGCATGGGGTAGTCGGCGAGGTCGAGGAAGGTGGCGGGGATGCCATTGGCCTCGGCGATCATGGTGCCAAGGCGCGCCAGCTTCTTGTTGTGGGAGCCTGTACGCGCCGAACCCGCGAAGAGGAGAAGTCGGACGGGCGTCGTCATTCAACGGTTTCGACCAGCAGGAACGCCTTGGCCGCTCGATCGGGTTGCATGGCCGGCCCCTAGCCTCCCCTGCCTTCGAAGAAGTCCTTCACGCGGGCGAAAAAGCCGGCGCTTTCCGGGCTGGTCTCCTTGTGGCTCTCGCGTTCGAACTCCTCCAGCAGCTCGCGTTGGCGCCGCGTCAGATTCTTGGGCGTCTCCACCTCGACCTGGATGTACATGTCGCCGCTCACCTTCGAGCGCAACACCGGCATGCCCTTGCCCTTCAAGCGGAACTGCTTGCCGCTTTCCGAGCCCTCGGGGATCTTGACCCGCGTGGCGGCTCCATCGACGGTCGGCACCTCGATCTGCCCTCCGAGTGCCGCCGTGGTCATGGCGATCGGCACCTTGCAGAAAATGTCGGCGCCGTCGCGCTGGAAAAATTCGTGGGGCTTGATCGACAGGAAGATGTAGAGGTCGCCGGCCGGTCCCCCTCG
>Ga0315553_10000275_pt1 | contig 47724 bp, 43 predicted proteins | sample SalMarSW160140MG_FD_203099 | JGI IMG/M metagenome (GOLD analysis project Ga0315553, IMG submission 203099) | Salt marsh sediment microbial communities from the Plum Island Ecosystem LTER, Massachusetts, United States - Salt Marsh Sediment SW1601-40 ...
AGATCCGACCGTTCAGCCGCTGCCTTTGCTGCAACAGCCTGCTGCAGGAGATCGACGCGGAGCAAGCGGCCGCCTCGGTGCCCGAATACGTCGCACGCACCTACGAGCGCTACAAGACCTGTCCTGACTGCGGCAGGATCTATTGGCGGGGATCCCACTGGGAGCAGATGAGAAGGATACTGGAGGCTAGTCTTTGATGTTGTACTTCTTCTTGAAGCGCTCGACCCGCCCGGCTGTGTCCACGAGCTTCTGCTTGCCGGTAAAAAAGGGATGACAATTCGAACAAATTTCGACTTTGATGTCTTTTACAGTAGAGCGGATCTCCATCACATTCCCACAGGCACAGGTCACCGTGGTGGGTTCATATTTCGGATGAATATCTTTCTTCATAGATTTACCTCACATTTCACCGTTCGTTGAGGTGTTCATCGACTTCAGGAACGCTTCATTATTCTTGGATTTCTTCATTCTGTCAATGAGCAGCTCGATTACTTCCAGATCGTCCATCGGCCCCATGACCTTACGCAGCACCCACAACTTGCTCAGCACATCCTCGGGCAGCAGCAGCTCCTCTTTGCGGGTACCCGAGCGCTTGATGTTGATGGCGGGGAAAAGGCGCCGATCGGAAAGTCGGCGGTCCAGATTGATCTCCATGTTCCCTGTCCCCTTGAACTCTTCGAAGATAACCTCGTCCATGCGGCTTCCCGTCTCGATCAGGGCGGTGGCGACGATCGTCAGGCTGCCTCCCTGCTCGATATTCCGGGCCGCCCCGAAGAAGCGTTTGGGCTTGTGCAGGGCATTGGAGTCGACTCCGCCGGAGAGAATTTTGCCCGATGTGGGAACGGTCTGGTTGTAGGCCCGGGCCAGCCTGGTTATCGAGTCCAGCAGAATAATCACATCCCGCTTGTGCTCCACCAGCCGTTTGGCCTTTTCGATAACCATTTCCGCCACCTGAACGTGTCTGGTTGCCTGCTCGTCGAAGGTGGAGGACACCACCTCCCCGTCGACGTTGCGCTGCATATCCGTCACCTCTTCCGGTCGCTCGTCGATCAGAAGCACGATCACGAATATCTCTGGGTGATTCTCCGTGATCGCATTGGCGATCTTCTGCATGATGATTGTTTTGCCGGCCCGCGGCGGGGAGACGATCAACGCCCTCTGCCCCTTCCCGATCGGGCAGAACAGATTGATCAGCCGGGTGGAAACCTCCTCTCCGGCGGTCTCCATGTTGATGATCTGGTCCGGATACAGGGGAGTCAGATTCTCGAAGGGGATCCTGCTCTGGGCTTCCTCCGGCGGATCGAAGTTCACACTCTCCACCCGCAGCATGGCAAAGAAGCGCTCTCCCTCTTTGGGCGGGCGGATCTGACCGGAAACGGTATCGCCGGTTTTCAGGTTGAACAGCCGGATCTGAGAGGGGGATATGTAGATGTCGTCGGGTCCGGGCAGATAGCTGTAGTGAGGGGAGCGGAGGAAACCGTAGCCGTCCGGCAGGATCTCCAGCGCTCCGGTGGCGTAGATCTGTCCGCTGCGCTCCGTGTGCATCTTGAGAATGTGGAAGATGATCTCCTGCTTCTTCATCGAGATCAAATTCTCGTGATTGACCCCCATGTCCGCCGCCATATTGCGCAGCTCCCGCATATTCATGAGGGTCAGGTCATTGATGTTGAGCTTCTCCCGACCCTCCGCCGGAGGTTTCCTGCCGCCATGCCTGTGACTCGATGATCGGTTTCCCCGGTGTGCGTGAGTCTGGGTTTTCTTCTCTTCTGCCCAAGGATCCGTCTCCACTGCGTCCGCGCTGTCCACGCTTTCCTCCATCTCGATCTCGGCACTCTGCTCTTCGGTCTGCTCCCCTTCTTTGATCAGCTCGACTCGGAGCTTCTTCTTTTTGCCCCGTTTCGGGGGATGTGCGGTTGCGGCGACAGATTCCTCGGCCCCTGCGGGGGGACCCGCAGGGTCTGTCTGCTCTGCAGCGGCAGGTTCTTCCCCGGCGGAGGGATTGTCCGCCGGTGCAGGCGCCTGCGCCGGGTCCTTAACGGGATCGCCGGAGCCGTTCCCGCCCTCTGCCTCGCTCATAGAGGGTGCCTCGATCATAGAGGGATCGGGTGTGGTTGCTTCGTCGATCTCAGTGTCTTTCTTTTTCTTACGAATGATCGCCATGTATCACTCCAGTATGTATTTCCAAGCGAAGGTCGAGATCCAGTACTCTCTATTGTCAGCCGGATCCATGGTAGTCGGTTACTGATTATTCCCGCACGCCTTGAGGTAGCTCATTTGTTATGCAATTGCATATCTATTGGATTGCCCTTACAGTGAAAGGCTAGTAGCTTTTCAGATTGTAAATAAGGAACGCTGAATACCCTACAAATATAGCCATATCCGGCGGGAGTGTCAATACTCAAGCTCGGCATCTACTCCCAGCAGTACGCATTCGGTCAATACGAACGCAGCAACCGCGCTGCGCCGCCGTATCGCATCCCGGTTGCCGTGAAAATGAAAAACCCTGCACAGGTGCCCGCCTCGGCGGGTGCGTGCGGAAATCCAGACGGTTCCCACAGGTTTTTCGGCGCTGCCTCCCTCCGGTCCGGCGATCCCCGTTATGGCCACAGCTGCTTGCGCCGGCGTGTGCTCCAGCACTCCCTGTGACATGGCTGAAGCTGCCTCCGCGGATACGGCGCCCGAGCTGTTCAGAACCTCCTCGGGGACCCCCAGGAGCCTCGTCTTGGACTCGTCCGAGTAGGTCACCAGGGCTCCCCAGAACACCCGGGAGCTTCCCGGCACGTCGGTGAGCAGCTTCGACACCAGGCCTCCGGTGCAGGATTCAGCCACGGCTATTCTCTCCCCCCTCTGCTCGAGGACCCGGTGCAGCAGGACACTCGGTTGGACATCCCCCTCACGGATGCGGATCCGGCCGAATCTTCCGACCAGATCTGAAAACACCCGCTTGCGGTCCTGCTGCCGCGATCCCCGCAGGGTGAAAACGATCCGGTCGTGAGCCACCCGGGTGCTCCACGACAATCCTGAGTCCCCTTCGTTCGCTTCCTGCAGGGCCTGCTCCAGAACCGATTCCGATATCATGAGGGCTGTCGCGATGAGCTCGGAGGTAGCGGGGTCCGTCGTTCCGAGGGATCGGATGAGCGGGACGGCCTCGCGCAGAAACATCTCTTCCAGCTCGGCGGGAGGACCCGGCAGGGCCATAACCGTGCAGGTTTTCACAGCGCCGGAAAATCCGGGAGCCGTTCCGACCAGGTTGGTCAGTACCCGGAATCCCGACGGGATCAAGGCCTGCTTTCGATTGGTCCGGGCGATCTTTCGACCTCTGTCCGCATAGCGGGCAACCAGCTGCTCCCAGATCACCTCATCGAAGCGAAGAGGGGCTTCACAAACCTCTGCTACCACCTCCCGGGTCAGATCGTCACTGGTTGGACCCAATCCGCCGGTAATGATCACCAGCGCGGCGCAGTCGACCGCCCGGCCCAGCTCCTGACGGAAAATCTGCAGATCATCCGGTATCTGAACGCACCTCTGCATGTGCAGCCCCAGGCCTTTGAGCTGCGCTGCCAGAAATCGGAAATGGGTGTTGAGGATACTGCCCTCGGTCAGCTCAGTTCCTACAGAGAGAATGATTGAGGTGGGTTGTTCTTCCATGGGGAAATCAGATGCTCTGGGTTGCCTTTTTAATATTGGCCACCGGGGCGGAGAAGATATCCAGCTTCTCGGGATTTTTGATCATTTCGCACTTGCCCTCGAAAACGACACCGTCGGCGATATTCAGCTTGGCCGTGCGTATATTTCCGAAGACCTTGCCTGTCGTCAGCATCTCCAGCCGCTCACTCGCCTCGATATTTCCCCGCACCACGCCGCCGACCACGACGGATCCGACCTTGATGTTGGCTTTGACCGTAGCGCCGTTCTCGATGAAAAGAAAGCCCGGCGATTCTATTTCTCCCTCGAAGGTTCCGTCGATCTTCAGGGATTCCTTAAAGCGCAGAACTCCGTTGAAGCTCGTCTCCTTGCCCAGGGTCGTGGTGATTTTTTCAATGCTCTTGTGCTCGTTGTTTTTCGACATCTGAACCTACATCTTTTTTGTCATAACAAACACCCCGTCCCAGTCCTCCGGAGGGGGGTTTTCAATATAGATCTCGCAGCGCTCCAGGTATCTTTTCGAGGGACCGTCCTCAGGGTCCACGGCCAGGGCCTTGGCGAACAGATCCCTGGCAACGTCGAACTTCATCAGCTTGTAGTTCTTGCGTCCCTCGCTGAACAGCTGAAGTACTTTCTTCTTGGTTTCCGAGATCATGTGTCCGCCTCGTCGTTCGTGGTACCTGTTTTCCAGTTGCGCAGATGCTTCTGCAGCTTCTCTTCCAGATCGCCGAGGGAAAGGTCCCCCTTCTTCAACTTGTTTCCCTTGTTCTGCAATTCCTCGATCTTGTCCTCCAGGCCCTGGAGCGTGGCCAGTATCTCCGCTCCCTCTCGCCTCACCAGTGCCGCCAGCTCCTGCGCCTGTTGGCCTTCGGAGGGGTCGAGTTTCTCCGCAGCCTCGATCAGACCGGTGATGGGTTTCCTGATATGCTGGGTGAAAAAGATCAGCGAGTTGTTCAGAGACTCGACCAGGGATATTCTTCTCTCCCGGCGGGCGACCTGTTTGGCAAGCTCTCGATTGCGCAGGACCGCCCGGATGCGCGCCAGCACTTCCGGAAAATGATATGGCTTGGTGATGTAGTCGTCCACACCGAGTGCCAGACCCTCGACTTTGTCCTTCACGTCGTCCATGGCGGAGAACATGATGATCGGGGTCTGCCGATACTTGCGGAACTCCTTGTCCTGCTTGAGTTTCTTGGCGACTTCCCAACCGGTCAGGCGGGGCATGATGTTGTCGAGGAGAATCAGATCCGGATCGGTTTCGACGACCTTCTGCAGGGCCTCTTCACCGTTGGCGGCTATTTCGATCTTGAAACCCAGTTTGCTCAGCATCACATCGAAGAACTCGAGGTTGATCGGCTCGTCATCGACAATAAGAATTTTGCTCCTGGATTTCATGATCACATTCTTACTTTTCTTCAACCCCGTTGTCAAGGACCCGGTCGCCTGCGCAGCAGGCGGTACAGCAGTCCCCCCGCCAATCCCAGCAGCGCCAGGGTCGACACGAGGATGGCGAACCAGTCTCCCCAACGGGTGTACAAGGTAGAATTGCCCGTGTATACCGGCGCCTCGACAATCAGATAGTCCTCGGTAAAGGGCGGGAGCATGGCGATGATCCGGCCGTTCGGATCGATCGCGCAGGTGATCCCCCCGTTGGTGGAACGTAGCAGGGTCCTCTTGTTCTCCAGGGCACGGAAGGCGGCAATGCTCATGTGCTGCATCTCGCAGGCCACGGCTTTGGACCAGGCGTCGTTCGTCAAATTTACCAAAACCTGCGCACCCTGGCGGATGAACTCCCTGTTCAGATAGGGGAAGGTATCTTCGAAGCAGATCGGGGTGGAGAAGCGCACGTCCCCGGCTTCGAACACCGTGTACTCGGTACCTTCCTCCCAGAAATGGGTGTCCGCGTCCTTGAGCCACTGGTAGATCCCGAGCAGACTTTCCTTGTAGGGAAAGTTCTCGGTGAAGGGGACCAGGTGCAGCTTCCGATAGGTTTCGACGATCTCACCCCCATCGAAGAGGATGGCCGCGTTGTAATCCACCCGGATGTGCCTGCCCTGCTCGTCCCTGGCCAGCTGGCCGTCGTCATTACCGACCACGAAGGGCACCGGCTGTCGGGCCAGAAATTCCCGCAATTCTTTGACCAGGGCGAAGGCCACCCGATCGGTCCGATAGCGGGCGTGCCAGTCGATCGCCGGAACGAAGGAAGTCTCCGACCAGATGATGATATCGATCGACGGATCCTCCTGGAGGGCCTGCCGGCTCAGACGGGTGAGAATTTCCAGGGTCTTTGCGTAGGTCTTGTTGCCCCCCTTCCAGGGATCCACGTTCTGCTGAACCAGGGCAACCTTCCATCGGGGTGCGGAAGCCAGATCCGACTTGTTGAGAAGCCCGAAAATCGTCACGGCCGCGAACAGGACGGCGTAGAGCAGAATAGGCAGGCGCATGCGCCGAACAAACGAAACGAACTCACCCAATCCGTTCTTCAGGGCATTTCCCAGCAAGGCCGAGGGAAACACGACGATCAGGGAAACTCCCCAGACCCCGGTTACGCTGCTGAGCCGGGCCAGAGGAAGGAAGAGGTACTGGGAAAAACCGATGACCCCGTAGGAATAGCCGAGGAAGCCCTGGATCTTGGCGTACTCGTAAGCCACCCAGATCAGCGTCTGGAGGAGAAAACCGTAGCGGGGAAAGAGGGAATCCGCAGCCTTGAGAAGGGGGAACAGCGCCAGGAAGTAGACGGAATAGATCGGCGGTACGATGATCAGAGTCAGGGGATGAAACGAACCGAGCCAATAGTTGTACAGGGCATAGCTGGCGAATCCGAAGAACGCCCCATACAGCACCGTGCGCACCCACCCGGCCCGGTGAACGACGATGAACACCGGAATCAGGGAAAAAAAGGCCAGGGGGAACCAGCCCCATTGGGATAAAAAACTCGGAAAGGCCAGGGCGAACAGCAGCGCCCCCCCTGCCAGCAGGAGCAGTTCGAGGCCGATCGCGGCTATCACACTGCCCGGGGGGTTCTCCCGAGCGGGGGGAGAGGTAGTTGGAGATCTCTTCAAGATTATTTCCTCAAGGACCAGGCTCTCTGCTTCAGCTCTCTTCCGGGCCGAAATACCGCCACCCCGTGGTTCTCAACCTGTACGGTATCACCGGTTTTGGGGTTCCTGGCTTTTCTTCCCTTTCGGGTTTTTATCTCGAAAGTGCCAAAACCCCGCAGCTCTATGATCCTGTCCTCGAGAAGGCCGCCTTTGACCTCTGCGAAGAATAAATCCAGAATGTTGTGGATGTTCTTTTTGCTTACGCGAACCTTCGGGAAAATCTGCTCGATGATCTCAGCTTTGGTGAGCTTATCTGCACCCACCCCTTACCTCACTATTTCTCCGTACCCGCCAACACTCTGTGCAGCCTTTGCTTTTTGCGTGCAGCGGTGTTCTTGTGCAGAACACCCTTGCTGACCGCCCGATCCAGCAGGCTGGCTACTGACACATATTGCATCCTGGCGTCCTCTGTGGACCGGCTCTGCACCAGTTCCAGGAGCTTCCGCGTGTTGGTGCGCAACTCGGATTTTACCATCCTGTTGCGGTTCCGGCGCTTAATGTTTTGTCTATGCCTTTTCGCGGCTGTACTACTATTGGACAAGGAATGGTCCCTCCTAATTTCAAATCCTACAAGAAACTAACAGATTTAGGTTCAAGTGTCAAGTGTTTGCGCCATATCCCTGCGTTTGGGCGGGATCACAAAGCCCGGCGCAGTGACGGAAAAACGGAAAGCAGCAGAAACACAGCAATCACCCCGAGCAGCAGCTGGGGAAACCAGTCCCCGAAGCGGGTATAAACGGTACGTGTGGGCTCTTTGATCTCTACGTCCACTATCAGATATTGCTCCTGGTAGAACGGCACGGTGGCGACCAGACGTCCGGCTGTGTCCACGTAGCCGGTGAGGCCCGAAGCGGAAGCCCTGACCAGAGGAACCCTGTTCTCAACGGCCCGGAAAAAAGAATTGACCCCGTGCTGCTTGCCCTCGACCTCGCTCAGCGACCAGTAGTCGTTGCTGATGTTCACGATCACCTCGGCCCCCTCCTCTACGAACAGGCGGACCTCCCCCGGAAAGGCATCCTCGAAACAGATCGGCGTGGAGAATCGAAACAGGGGATGGGTGAATACCACCCGCTCCCGCCCCGGTTCCCAGAGGTAAACATCCCGCTGCTTGAGCCAGCTATAGACACCGGGCAGCTGCTGTTTCCAGGGGAAGTACTCGGTGAAGGGAACCAGGCGAAGCTTTCTGTAGGTTCGTACCCGGTTTCCATCCGGATCGAAGAGGATGGCGGCGTTGTAGTCCAGCCTCTGATCCTGCCCCTGTTCGTCCTCTACCAGCTCGTAGTCGTCGTTTCCGGTCAGCAGCCAGCGGTCCAGGCCGTCCTGATAGTCCAGGAAATCCCTGACCAGGGCGGCATAGCTACTGGACTCGGGTTCCATCCGGCTCCAACGGCTGATGTTGGGGACGAAGGCGGTCTCCGACCAGACGATCAAGTCCGGATCGTGCTGCGCCGCCCGGTCGGTGAGATCGACCAGGGTATCGAAGGTCCGTCGGTAGTTGTGCTTGCGGGGATCGGCGTTCTGCTGAACAAGAGCCAGGCGGGGACGCTTGACCACCGGCTGCTTCTCCAGTCTGTCCAGGCTGAGAGTGCCAAAGCCCAGGAACAGCAGAAACACGAGGGAGGAGATCAACAGTGCGGTCAGGCCGCGATCGCCCTGTATTACCGGCCCTTCGCCGCTGCGGGTCCCGGGCCCGCCGGCAGAGCGGATTCCCAACAGACCCCCCAGGGCCGCGGCGATCCCGGAGTTGACAAGCAGGACGATGAAACTCAAGCCCCAAACACCGGTCAGGGCCGCGACCTGCACCAGGGAGGTGAATTGATACTGGGTAACGCCCCAGAGGCTCCACGGATAGCCGAAAAAACCGCTGGAGCGAAGGAATTCGAAACCCACCCAGGCCGCAGGCAGGATCAGGAAGCCGATCCGGGGAAGATACTTGTACAGCCAGAGAGCGGGGATGAGGAATAACACGTAGAAGAACAGAAACACGATGGTCACCAGCTGCAGCGTGACCAGGCTGTAGGTGCCCAGCCAGGAGTTCAGCAGCATGGTCTGCAGAACGCCGAAGCTCACTCCGTAGAACACGGCCCACCCCAGGGCATTGGCCTGAAACACGAGCAGCAGCGGCACCAGGGCGGCAAAAGCCAGGAAGCCCAGACCCTCCAGGCTCAGTAACGAGGGAAAGCAGAGCACCGAAAGCACCGTGGACAGCAGCACGATCGGGAGGGCCCAGCGAACCAGGGCGGTTCCCGGCAGGACCGCTTCCGCGGTTGTTTCCGGGGCGGTCCGCTTAAGGCGCCAGAACAGGTAGAAAAAGACATTGGTGAGCAGGAGGGGACCGTATTTCACGGTGGCGGCCAGACGCTCGGCCCGAGTGTCCAGGGCCAGCCGTACGGCTCCCCCGCTCGAGATAAAGCGCTGAATGTAGTCCATGTTGGCGTTCAGGGCGTAGATGTAGGCGAACAGGTACAGCAGCAGGCAGACGACCAGCAGAACCTCGGGAATGCGATACATCCCGGAGGTTACCGCAGCCGATCTCCGCGCTCTGGAGGCGGTACTCACCAGAACCAGGCCGTAGATCAGGTGGACGAGCAGGAAGGCCACATAGATGTAGTCCGAATAGGTCAGGGCGCCCAGGGCGGGCAGAGCGGGCAACGCGAAGGGTCCCCAATACAGGAGTGCACCCAAACCCAGAGTCACCGCGATATAGACGAAGCCCATACCCCCCCCTACTCGATCAGGAATCGGAAGTAGCGTTTCTTCCCGGCCCGCAGCAGGATCTCATCTCTTTCGGCGAAGGAACTGTCGAGCACGAACTCGATCGAATCCACGTTCTGATCGTCAAGGTAGGCGCCCCCCTGGCTGATCAGCCGCCGGGCCTCCCCTTTGGATTTGCAAAGTCCGGCACGGACCAGCAGGTCTACAATGTTCACCCCCGCTTCCAGCTCCCGGCGACCCAAAGTGGCCGTAGACACGCCGTCCTTCTGCCCAGATCCCTCTCCGTAGAACACCGCCCTGGAAGCGGTGCGCGCACCTTCGGCTTCCTCGGACCCGTGGACGATGGATGTAAGCTCCACAGCCAATCGCTCTTTGGCTGTATTTATATCTCGGCCCTCCAGGCGGCCTAGCTCCCGCACCTCCTCGATCGGCAGGAAGGTGAACAGCGCCAGCAGCTTCTCTACATCCGCATCCGGCACGTTGAGCCAGTACTGGTAGAAATCATAGGGACTTATGCGCCCGGCATCCAGGAACAGGGCGCCCTTCTCGCTCTTGCCCATCTTCTGGCCATCCGCCCGGGTTATCAGAGGCGTGGTCAGGGCGAAGCACTCGGATCCCTCCACCCGGCGGACCAGGTCCATGCCGGCCACGATATTGCCCCATTGATCTTCCCCGCCCATCTGCAGGCGGCAGCCGTGGCACTGGTGCAGCACCAGATAGTCGTAGGCCTGGAGGATCTGGTAGTTGAACTCGATGAAGCTAAGCCCCTTGTCCAGGCGCATCTTGTAGGTCTCGAAGCTGAGCATACGATTCACCGAAAAATGCCGGCCGATGTCCCGCAGGAATTCGATGTAGTTCAACTCCGCCAGCCAGTCGGCATTGTTGAGCATCAGTCCCCTGCCCTCGGAGAAATCGAGGAAACGGGAGATCTGGTTGCGAAAGTGCTCGCCGTGGACGTTGATCGTTTCGATCGGCAGGATCTTGCGCATCTCCGTCTTGCCTGAAGGGTCCCCTATACGACAGGTGCCGCCTCCGATCAAGGCGATCGGGCGGTGGCCGGCTCTCTGCAGGTGGGCCATGGCGAACAGCTGAACCATGTTCCCGACGTGAAGACTTGGAGCTGTGGGGTCGAAGCCGATGTAGAAGGTGACCTGCTCGGAGTCCAGGAGATCAGACAGAGCCTGCTCGTCGGAGCAATGGCTGACAAAGCCCCTCTCCTTCAGCGTGGCGAATGCGCCGGGTTTCACGCCGGCATCCTTACCGGGTTGCTTCGCGGATTTCACCCTTCCCTCCTGTACTCCCGCACGGCCCGGCGGATCGTCTCGGACAGCTCGGGGATGGGCACCCTGACCTGCTCCATCGAGTCCCGGTAGCGCAGGGTAACGGTGCGGTCCTCCTTGCTCTGGTAGTCGATTGTCACACCGAAGGGGGTGCCGATCTCATCCTGTCGGCGGTAGCGCCGTCCGATGGCGCCGCCCTGGTCGTAGAAGGTCGCATACTCCTGGCGCAGATCCCCTTCGATCTCCCTAGCCAGCTCGGCCAGCCCGTCCTTCTTCACCAGGGGAAACACCCCCACCGTGATCGGGGCCAGCTCCGGATGCAGGCGCATCACCACCCGCTTCTCTCCCTCCACCTCCTCCTCGTCGTAGGCATCGGCAAGCACGGTGAGCACGGTCCGGGTCAGGCCGGCGGAGGTTTCGATCACGTAGGGAATGTAGCGCTCCCCGCCGCGCAGATCATCCAGATAGGTCAGGTCCTTCTTGGAGTACTCCATGTGGCGGCGCAAGTCGTAATCGGTTCGGTTGTGGATCCCCTCCAGCTCCTTCCAGCCGAAGGGAAACTCATACTCGATGTCGAAGGCGATTTTGGCGTAGTGGGCCAGCTCATCCGAGCCGTGCTGGTGGAAGCGCAGTTTTGATTCCCGGATTCCCATCTTTTTATAGAAATCGAAGCGCGCCTGCTTCCACTTATCGAAATACATCTGGTCCTCCGACGGGTGGATGAAGAACTGCATCTCCATCTGTTCGAACTCGCAGGTGCGGAAGATGAAGTTCTTGGTCGTGATCTCATTGCGAAAGGCCTTGCCAACCTGGGCGATCCCGAAGGGGATCCGCATACGGGCGGTCTGTACGACGTTCTTGAAGTTGACGTAGATGCCCTGGGCTGTTTCCGGGCGCAGGTACACCACGGAGCCCTCGCTCTCCACAGGTCCGATATGGGTCTTGAACATGAGATTGAACTGCCTGGGGTCGGTAAGCTCTCCGCCGCACTCAGGACACTTGTGGGACTGCATGTTTTCCGCCGGGATCTGATCAGCCCGGAAGCGCTGCTTGCACTTTTTGCAGTCCACCAGAGGATCGGTGAAGTTCTCTACGTGGCCCGAAGCTTCCCATACCCTCGGATGCATGAGGATCGAAGCATCCAACCCCACGATGTTGTCGTGAAGCTGGGTCATCTCCCGCCACCAGAAGTTCTGGACGCGGTTCTTCAGCTCGACCCCCATCGGACCGTAGTCCCAGGCCGAGGCCAGGCCGCCGTAGATCTCGCTCGACTGATAGATAAATCCCCTGCGTTTGCAGAGGGAGACCAGGGTTTCCATCGATACGGTAGTGCTCATCTATGATCCTTCCAGCTTTCCAAGTGCATTCTCCAATCGTTGCTTCGTTCTGCCGACACCCACCACCCGGATCGACTCGAACAGAGGCGGGGAAACCCGACTACCGGTCAGCGCCACCCTCACCGGCATGAGCAGATCCCCCAGCTTGACGCCCAGATCCTCAGCGGTCCGGCGGAAGCGCTGTTCATTCTCCTCATCCGATTGCGCATCGAAATCCTCGAGCAGGGAGCAGGCGCTGCGCAAAACCTCCGCCGCTTTTTTTCGGTCCAGCCGCTTCGGGATCATCTCCTCCGCCGGTGGAGTCGGAACTTCCTCGAAGACGAAGCCCACCAGGGCCAGTACGTCGGAGAGCACGGTGAGTCTCTCCTGAACCAGGGGAACCAGAGCCTCGACACGGCAGCGCTGCTGCTCAGAGGGTTTTTCCGGTATCCATCCGCGCTGCTGCAGATAGGGCTCGAGCAGCTCGGCCAGGCGCTCGGGGGCGGCCTTTCGGATGTACATGCCGTTGAACCAATCCAGCTTCTTGTAGTCGAATTCCGCCGGCGCCTTGTTCAGGCGATCCAGGGTGAACAACTGCTGCAGCTCCTTGAGGGTGAAGAACTCCCGGGAATCGTCGAAGCTCCAGCCCAGAAGCGCTATGTAGTTGAGAACCGCCTCGGGCAGGTAGCCTTTCTCCTTGAACTCCACGACCCGGGTTGCCCCGTGCCGTTTCGACAGCTTCTGCCCGTCCGGACCCAGGACCATGGGCAGGTGGCAATACTGTGGGGGAATCCAGCCGAAGGCCCGGTACAGCAGAACATGCAGGGGCATGGAGGGCAGCCACTCCTGGGCCCGCATTATATGAGAGATCTCCATCAGATGGTCATCCACGACATTGGCCAGGTGATATGTGGGGAACCCGTCGGATTTCAGCAGAACCGGATCCGGATTTATCTCGGTGTTGTCGGTTTCGATTCTACCGAGCAGCTCGTCGGCGGCCACCGTGGTTCCCTCCAAAGGCACCTTGAAGCGGATCACCGGCTTGATCCCCTCCTGCTCGAAGGCCTCCCGCTGCCTGGGTGAAAGCTCCCGGCAGCGGCGGTCATACCCAAAAGAATCGCCCTGCCGGCGCTGTTCGGCTTTCAACTCCTCCAGACGCCCCAGGCTGCAGTAGCAGGGATAGGCATGGTCGTCCTCCACCAGCCGCCGGGCATGCTCACGATACAGCTCTACCCTCTCGGACTGGACGTAGGGTCCCAGGGGGCCTTGGATGTCCGGTCCCTCGTCCCAGTGAAAGCCCAGCCAGTCGAAGGTGCTGTAGATGTCCTCCAGCGCATCCTGTCGATAGCGTTCCCTGTCGGTATCCTCGATGCGCAGGATGAGCTCCCCTCCCCTGGCCCTTGCGAACAGGTAGTTGAACAGAGCTGTGCGTACTCCGCCGATGTGTTGGAATCCCGTCGGCGAGGGAGCGTAGCGTACCCGTACCTTCATGATACGGGGATTATAAGGAGGAGATTCTGCAGGGTCAAGAAGAGCTGCGCTCAGCCGCCTTTTGCGCTCTGGCACCTGCTGCGCCCTTGCGCAGCTGCGGCTGCCTGCTCGTGATCATGGGCGTCGGGATCGCTTATTCGGGGGCGCTCATAAGGAACGGATCGGCCGAAGCCGATGGGAAATGTATTTGCATTTTTTCACGGTCGATGTTATGATACATTACAGATTAAGTCGGTTATTTACGAAGATAGACCATTAGGTGGATATACATTCCCTGCAATAGAATAACCAAGAGCACGAGGATACACACATGAGATTGACAACAAAAGGCCGATACGGTGTAAGAGCGGTACTCAACCTGGCGGCACAGAAGCAAAACCACCCGATCTCGATCAGTCAGATCTCGAAAGAAGAAGATCTGTCACCCGAGTTCCTGGAACAGATCTTCTTTAAACTGAAAAAAGCGGGGGTCATTCGATCCGTCCGGGGCCCCAAGGGCGGTTTCGTACTGAACTGGAAGCTCTCGGAAATTACAATCAAGGCGATTCTGGATGCGGTGGGGGAGTCTATCAATCCGACTCCCTGCACGAATGGTTCCTCCGGCCCCTGCCCGCGGGAGGCTGACTGCGCCCTGGTACCGGTATGGAATGAGTTCAACGAACTCATCGAGAAACACCTTGCCGGCATCAGTATCAATGATATCCTCGAGAATTACCAAACAGCCCAGTCCCTGGGATTGAAGACCTGAAGATATTCAGCGCCGGGGGAGGGAGAATCGAGATCCCACTGATAGACGCCGGAAGCGTTCTCCGAACGCACGCCGCAGGCTGCACAGGGCATCGAAACCGGTGCAGTGCCCGGCGATGACCTCTTGGGGATTCAAGCTCTTTAAATACTCGACGCTCCGCTTGATGTGTTTGGCGTCGGCTTCGAGCAGATGGAATCCCCCCACCACAGCCCACACGGGCGTACCTGGAAACAGGGAAGCCACGGCCTCTAAAGTGTTCACGAGTCCGCTGTGGCAGCAACCGGAGATCACGATCAAACCTCTATCGGCTTTGATGATCAGGGCCTGATCATCGATCAGATCATCTACCTGGGTCAGCTGCGGATCGAGAAAAAACTTATTTCCCACATCCTCGAAGGGGCAGTTTCTGGGCACCTCGCCGCTGAGCCAGATGTTTTTGTGGATTTCCAGAGGTTCCCTGTTCGTCGTGAGCTCGATGCCCCGTTTCTGCAGCCCCGCCAGGCCCAGGGGATAGGGGAAACCGATAGTCCGGGCAGCCGCTGCGCCGCAGCGTTCTTTGTCGCCGGCTTTAGGCCGGGCGTACGACTGACTGAAGGTCTTCGGGTGTGCGAAGATCGACGGTACGCTGGTGTACAGATCAATGAGGAACTCCACTCCTCCTGTATGATCGTAGTGATTGTGACTCAAGACCAGGGTATCCAGCTCGTTCAGATGGAGGCCGAGGTTTTTGGCGTTTCCCAGGAACAGAGCCGACGCGCCGGTGTCGAAGAGCATCCGGTAGCCACCAGCGTTTATATGCAGGGACAACCCGTGCTCGGCCCGCATCCTGGCCTGGTGTACCGTATCTTCGACAAGAACGGTAATTTCCACGCTCTTCATGGTTTTGTGCCCTTCGCCTCGTGCTCTGACCTGCTGCTTCGACCTTGCCGCTACCATCATGATGAACCGTTTCTGCCTTTTGTCAAGCGAATGCCGGATGCTGTACCTGCACTCCCGGCTGAGCGCGGCTCGAGCGGATTGACTATGTCGGAGAGCTCTGATTGAATGATCGGCGACCATGGGGGCATTCGAACTCGATCTGAGCACAGAGCTCTGGGCAGCCCGGATTCCGCTGGGCCCGTCCGGTGGACATTCAGACCGTGCACGTACGGCAGCCGGAGTGCAAAGATAGCGGCCAGCATCGGTCCGGGGATCGGTAGTTACTGCTACCGGGTCGAGGAGGATCGCTACCTCGAGTTTCCCGGCCGATTTGGACCGAATAGTATCCGGAAACAGGAGGAAACGTTTTTTCTGGATCTGGCCGCCGCGAATGTAGAGCTGTTGGCCCGCTGCGGCGTGGGTGAGATCCGCGTCTGCAGGAACTGCACAGCCTGCACCCCTCAGCTTTCATCCTTCCGGAGGGACGGATCGGCATTCGCCCATATGCTGGCCTGTATTGGAGAACTCGAAGATGACTAGATACAAAAGAACCTGGAAACGAATCATTCAGCGGGCCCTGGAGGACGAAACTGCAGTGCCCATCGATGCGGATGCGGTGATCATCGAGAATCCGCCCCGGCCTGAGCTGGGGGATCTGGCCTTTCCCATGTTCCCCTTCGCAAAAATATTCAAGCGACCTCCCGACGAGATCGCCGGGCGTGTAGCGCAACGAGCGAACGCTCAGCTGGCCGAAAAATCCGGCCGGGGCGCTGCCGGGGCCGCGCGGGTGGAGATCCAGGGACCGTACCTGAACGTCCACCTGGACCGGACTTCGGTCACCTCCGAGGTGATCGCCGATATTATGAAAAGCCTCGAGCAATACGGGCGGGGAGAAGATTTTGCCGGACAGCGGATAATTCTCGAGTTTTCCGCACCCAACACCAACAAGCCCCTTCACCTGGGGCACCTGCGAAACGACGCGATAGGTATGAGCGTTGCCCGGATCATGGAATCCCTGGGAGCCGACGTTTTCAAGGTCAATCTGATAAACGATCGCGGGGTGCACATCTGCAAGTCGATGGTGGCTTATCAGCGTTTCGGCGAAGGGACGAGCCCCGAGAAACAGGGACAAAAAGGCGATCACCTGGTAGGGGATTTCTACGTACGCTTCGCCGAGTGGGCCAAGGAAGAACCGCAGGCCGAAAAGCTGGCTCAGGATATGCTCAAATCCTGGGAAGAGGGGGATCCGAAGGTCCGGGAGCTCTGGGAGAGGATGAACAGCTGGGCGATCGGCGGCATAGAGCAGACCTACGCAAAAACGGGGGTCACCTTCGACAAGATCTACCGCGAAAGCGAAACCTATCTGCTGGGCCGCAGGATCGTGGATATGGGTTTGGAAAAAGGCGTGTTCTATCGGGAGCAGGACGGCTCGGTCTGGATCGACCTCAGCGCCGAGAAGCTTGACAAGAAGGTGCTGCTGCGCAGCGATGGAACCTCGGTTTACCTGACCCAGGACCTGGGCACCGCGGTTCAGCGCTACCAGGACAGGCCGTTCGACAGGATGATCTACGTCGTGGGCAACGAGCAGCGCTATCACTTCCAGGTCCTGTTCAAGGTGCTCGAGCGGCTCGGCTATGATTGGGCCGGGAATCTCTACCACCTGGCCTACGGAATGGTCAATCTCCCGGAAGGCAAGATGAAATCCCGGGAAGGAACCGTGGTAGACGCGGATGATCTGATCGAGGATCTCGAAGCGTTGGCCGAGGAAAAGATCCGGGGGGGAGAGGCGGAAGATCAGGAATTTGAAATGGATGATCTGCAGGAGACTGCCGAAAAGGTAACTCTGGCGGCACTCAACTACTACCTCCTGCAGCCTTCGCCGTTTAAGGACATGATTTTCGATCCCAAGGAGTCCCTGTCCTTCTCCGGCAACACCGGTCCCTACCTGCAGTACACCGGAGCCCGCATCTCCAGCATCCTGCGGAAGTTCGAACAGCGCGCCGGCGAGTTTCGAGGCGCTGCTGTCCAGCCCGAACTGCTCCAACAGCCCGATGAGTGGCTTATGGTCAAACAGATGGCTGGCTACCCCGAAACCGTGGTCCAGTCTGCAGGGGATCTCAACCCGTCGTTCCTGACCGCCGCCCTCTTCGAGTTGGCCCAGACGTTCAATCACTACTACCACCGCAACCCGATTCTGCATAATGAGAATCCCGACCTCGTGGTCAGCCGCATTACCCTGGCAAGGGCGGTCCGGCAGGTACTGGGCAACGGTATGCGGCTTATCGGCACCCCTCTTCTCGATCGGATGTGAGGGCATCGGATTCGGGGCTTGAGTATGTGAGGGCTGCAATCGGGTAGAAGGTGTTGGTCACGATCACTCCCCCCTCCGGCGAGCGGTAGCCGAGGCGGTGATAGATCCGCTCCCGATCCGTGGGAATAAAAAAAGAAAATTGCCCGCTCGAAGGATCCCAGTGCAGGGGATCAACCGGCTCGATGCCGGAAAGCAGAACCGGCTCCTCTGCCCCTTCTGCGGCAAGACGTCCGCGGATCAGGTAGCCTCCGGCACAGTGGAGGATCTCCAGCGGCCAAATGCGGTGGCTGGTAAACAGAACCACCCAGACGGCGGTGGTACCGTAGCGGAGGGCTGCCGGCCCGCAGTGGGTCCAGAGGGGATTCAATACGATTTCCCGGTGGTCGGTACTCGCCTCCCAGGCCGCGGTTACCGAGCGCAGAGCAGCGCCGCTGCCCAGGATCTCCCCCACCAGCACCGTTGTGCCGCCGGCGGCGTGAACGCGCTCCAGGGCTCTACGGCCTCGTTCATCCACGTGGGACAGCACCCCCCTGCGCCCGAGATCGGCGGCATAGGCCGCCGCGGCCTCTTCCAGGAGCGGATCGACGCCCAGCTGCGGCAGCCCCCTTTGGGTGCGCAGACTGTTCACCCAGGCAAGGACCCCGGCGCGATCCGCATCCTCGGCATGCGCTGTAGGGGCGAGGAGCAGCGCCAATAGCAGGATCGGGAGCATCGGTAACACTCGGGCTGCCCTTTTCATAATTCGTTGAATCGATTATAAATTTTGATCTACGGGTCCTCCAAGACCGCCTGAGGAGCATAATGTCAGAATTCGAGAACCTTCGCAATATCGGGATCATCGCCCACATCGACGCGGGCAAAACCACAACCACCGAAAGGATCATCTTCTACACGGGCAAGAGCCACCGCATCGGTGAGGTGGACGACGGGGAAGCCACGATGGACTGGATGGTGCAGGAGCAGGAACGGGGCATCACCATCACCGCGGCGGTCACCACCTGTTTCTGGAGGGACAAGCAGATCAACATCATCGACACCCCAGGCCACGTGGATTTTACCGCCGAGGTCGAACGCTCGATCCGGGTATTGGACGGGGCTGTGGTGATCTTCTGCGCCGTGGGCGGGGTGGAGCCCCAGTCGGAGACCGTCTGGCACCAGGCCGACCACTATCGGGTGCCCCGCATCGCCTACATCAACAAGCTCGACCGCATCGGCGCGGATTTCTTCGGTGTCGTGAAGGAGATGGAGCAGAAACTCGAGGCCAAACCGCTGATCCTGGCACTGCCCATCGGCACGGAGTCGGAACTCGAGGGGACCATCGACCTGATCGGCATGAAGGAGCTGCGCTGGGATCAGAACGACTTCGGTGCAACCATGCTCATCGATGAGATCGATCCGTCCCGTCTTGCCGAGGCCAGGGAACACCGGCAGCAGATGCTGGATCAGCTTTCCAATATCCAGGACGAGCAGCTTTCCACCAAGCTTACCGAGATGTTTCTGGAGGAACAACCAATCCCCGAATCCCTGATCCGCAGCGCGGTCCGCAAAGGGACCCTGGATCGGACCTTCGTGCCGGTGCTGTGCGGGGCTTCGTTGAGAAACGTCGGGGTACAGCCCCTGCTCAACGCGATCGTGGATTTCCTGCCCGCTCCCAACGAGGTACCTCCGCCGACGGGGATCCATGCTAAGAGGCTGGATGAGGTCACCGTCGAGTTGCGACGGGATGCGCCCCCCCTGGCCCTGGTGTACAAGATTCAGACGGACCGGGAGGCGGGCCCCTTGAGCTACATCCGCATGTACTCCGGTCATCTGCGCAGCGGCACGGCGGTCTACAACATCGACAAGAGGAAACGGGAGCGAATCAACCGCCTGCTGCGCATGCACGCCAACCGCTCCGAGCAGCTTCAGGAGATCTACGCCGGAGACGTGGCCGTGGTGGTCGGGCTGAAGCTGGCTCAAACCGGGGATACCATCGGGAACGAGCAATTCCCCATTATCCTGGAACCCATGAGCTTTCCGGTCCCGGTGATATCCGTGGCTGTAGAACCCAGGACCCTTTCGGAACGAAGCAAGCTCGAGGCGGCGCTGCACCTGCTGGAGAAGGAGGACCCCACCTTCACGGTTCGGGACGACGAGGACACCGGGCAGCTGATCATCTCGGGAATGGGGGAGCTGCACCTGGAGGTTCTCATGACCCGGGTCATCGACGACTTCAAGGTGCAGGCCAAGGTGGGCAATCCCCAGGTTTCGTACAGGGAATCGATAGGAAGAGAAGCGACTCACCGGGAGAAATATCACAAGCTGATCGGCGGTAAGGAGAACAGCGCCGATATCACCCTGAAGGTCAGGCGTCTGGAGCGGGGCGCGGGAAATCGCTTCGAAAGCGAGGTGACGGCGGACACTCTGCCCCAGGAACTGATCGACGCGGTTCGGCGGGGGATAACCGGAGCTTTCTCTTCGGGGATCGTCTACGGCTACCCGGTTATAGACATCGGGGTATCCCTGGTCGGCGGTCTGTACAACGAAAACAGCTCGACCCCGCTGGCCTTCGAGGCGGCCGCCGCCCTGGGCTTCGACGAGGCCTGCCGCAAGGCTGATCCGCAGCTGCTGGAGCCGATCATGAAGGTGGATATCCTGGTGCCCAAGGAGTACCTGGGGGAGGTGCTGGGAAACCTGACCACCCGCAAGGCGGATATCGTACAGATCGACAGCAAGACCAAAGTGGAAAGTATCCACGCTCACGTTCCCCTGGCCACGATGTTCGGCTACTCCACCTCTCTGCGCAGCGCGACTCAGGGCCGGGCGACCTTCACCATGGAGTTCAGCCATTTCGCCCCCCGGGCCGGATTCAGCGAGTAACAGCATCGGCGAACCCGGCCCTTGCCCGGAAAGCCCCGGGTTAGTAATTTCAGAAAAACGGCGATCACACAATCGGCCTGTTTCAGGGGATGTTCGACAAGAACATTCTGACATTCAACCCCGGCTGAAAGCCCGCGGTGTGACACTGCAGAGTGAGGCGGATGAGAGCGGAAGCGGTCCGGCGGGCGGGGTGCGCGTTGACAAAGTTCACCACTCTTCGTTATATTGGGGCATTCCCGCACAGTATCGTATAAGGAGCGCGAGATATGAGCACGAGCAGCGATAAAATTCGAAATATTGCCATCACCGGACACGGCAGTACCGGAAAAACCACCCTCTTCGAGCAGATCCTCTTCCTCGGGGGACAGATCCCCAAGCCCGAGTCCGTTGAAAGCGGAAAAACAGTCAGTGACTACTCGGAGGAAGAGATCAACAGAACCATTTCCATACACACAGCTTTAGCCCACATTCCCTGGAAGGGTAAGAAGATCAATCTGCTTGACACCCCCGGATCGGGGGATTTTGTCGGCGAGGTGATCTCCGCGCTCCGGGTCAGCGAATCGGCGGTGGTGCTGGTGGCCGCCGATGCGGGCGTGCAGATCGGAACCGTACAGACCTGGCGCCGCTTGAAGCAGAGAAACACCCCGACTTTGGTATTCATCAACAAGATGGACAAGGAACACGCGGACTTCGCCAAAACCGTGAACGACCTGAAGAAAAACTTCAATGCGAATTTCGTCCCCCTGAGCATCCCCATCGGGGCAGGGGCAGCCTTCCAGGGAGTTGTCAATCTGATCGATCGGAAGGCCTACATGGCCCAGGAGGGGCAGAAAAAACCGGCTGCTTCGGAGATTCCGCAAGATCTGGCTGCGGAGGTAGAGCAGCACCGCCAGACTCTGATCGAGGCCGCCGCGGAAGGCGACGACGCCCTGATGGAAAAGTATTTCGAAAGTGAAACCCTGAGCGACGAGGAAATGGCCGCCGGTCTGGCCAAGGCCCTGGCCGCCGGCAAGGTGATTCCCGTGTTTTGCGGAGCCGCCCTGCTGAACAGCGGGATCTTCACCTTCATCGACGCGGTGGCGGATCTCTGCCCCGCACCTCTGGGCCGGCAGGAGCCTCTTCAGACAACCGAGGGGGAACAGGCCTTCCAGGAAATCAGTTCCGACGGCTCTCCCTCCTGCTTAGTCTTTAAAACCAGCGTCGAACAATTCAGCGGGAAGCTCTCCTACGTCAAGATCATCACCGGTTCTATCTCCGGTGACTGCGAGCTGGTGAATAACCGGGAAAAAAAGAAGGAAAAGATCTCCAAAGTGTACACCTGCATCGGGAAAAAGCTCGATGAGACGGACGCACTCCCGGCCGGAGATATCGGCGTTCTCACCAAAGTCGACAGCGCCGCCACCAATGACACCCTCTGCGGCACCGACCTGAATCTTGCCTACCTGCCGCTCCGGCTTCCCCAGCCGGTCCACGCCGTGGCCATCAACGCCGGCGCCAAAAAGGATGAGGACAAGCTCAATCAGTTTCTGCAGCGGGCTGCCGAGGAGGATATGACCTTCCAGCTGAACTATAATACCGAGACCAAGGAAACCGTCATCTCGGGCATGGGGGAATTGCACCTGGATATCATCATGGGCAAGATCAAGAGCCAGGCGAAGATCGACATGGAGACCCGGGTTCCCAAGGTGGCCTATCGGGAGACCATCCGGGCGGCTTCCGGGGCGGAGTACCAGCACAAGAAACAGACCGGCGGCCACGGCCAGTACGCCAAGGTGGTCCTGGAGATCCAGCCCCTGCCACGGGGAGAACACTTCAAATTCGTGAATGCCATCGTAGGCGGTCGGATCTCCAAAGGATATATCCCGGGGGTGGAAAAGGGCGTGATAGAGGGTATGGAAACGGGCATCCTGGCCGGCTATCCGGTGGTCGATCTGGAGGCCAAGGTGGTCGACGGCAAGATGCATCCTGTCGACTCCTCTGAACTGGCCTTCAAACTGGCCTCCCGAGGGGCGCTGCGGGCATCCCTGGAAAAGGCCGATCCGGTGCTTCTGGAACCGGTAATGAACCTCACGGTCTTTGTAGACAACCAGTATCTCGGAGACGTGCTGTCTGACCTGAGCTCCCGGCGGGGCAAGGTCCTGGGACAGGAGCCGGTGGGTGGAGGAATCCAGGAGGTGAAGGCAGAGGTGCCCCAGTCGGAGCTGCTGCGCTACTCGATCGACCTGCGTTCGATCACCTCCGGAACGGCCAGCTTCGAGATCGAGTTCAGCCACTACAGCCCGATCACCGGCAAGGTAGCCGAGCAGGTGATGACCGCTTCAAAGGCGGGGCAGGAACAGGCGGAGGGATAGGGTATACTCGCCGCTGCTGGAGCGGCTCAGCCCCCAGCCTGGAGCGCGAACCTCAGAGGATCTACAGGAACAGAGCTCCCGGTACCAGGAAGTGCAGGGCGCTGATGACCAAACCGGCGATCCCCAGAGGAACCCGATAGGTCATCACGGTTTTCTCGAGATTATCCACGGTTTCCGCCGAAACCTTGGTCCGCTCCCTGAAGATCCCCAGGATCAGGCCCGCACCCATGGCCAACCCGGCCAGGGCCGGGAGAAGGTCACCGACAACGGGTACATCTGCGGGATTGGAGCGGATCAACAGTTTCAGGAAACCAACGACAAAGGCGGCAATCCCGATCGTGGTTTTCACGTTTTTCTTGGAAAATAGTTCCTTGAATGGAAGAAAAGCCTCGAATTTCTCGGCAAGATAATCAGACGTTAGGGTCAGGCCGGCCAGTATGTTGGTGAAGATCGACAGAAAATAGAACTGCAGCATGGCAATTTCCTCCTTAACGTAAAATATCCAAATCCCGAAGAACTGTCAAATCACCGGCGCCGCTGCGCCGCACCCCCTCACGCCTCGGGGCTACAGACCGGCAGACAGGCGCCTGCGGGTATCCCCGATCCGGACCTCCGCATACAGCACCTCGGAAGAGGCCGAAGAGGCGGACACGGGTATGGCAGCCCGCAGAATCCTCTCCCCTCCCCCGGCCGGGGGAGCCACACCTGAAGTATATATCGAATCCTCTTCATCGGGATTTCTCTCCAGGGAGAAGCGGGCGAAGACGCTCTGCTGCCCGGTAGAGGCGGCTGAAGTGTTGGTGATCGCAAGGGTGGCGAGTACCACCTCTTCTGTGCGCACGCCCCTCAGCACCACACTGTACCCCTCCAGGTCGGCGCGGTTGACCCTGGCGTAGAGAAAACGCACCAGAAAAACGCCCAGGATCAGGACGACGACCAGATCCAACAGGATGATCAGGAGGGTTCGATTCCTGCGGAAGATGCCGCCGCCAGAGTCGCGGATGCGGGCGGCGGTAGCCATGGAGAGTCTGTCCTTCCGGCTGTAGTGGTATCCTGCGGGCTGTTCGTCCCTGAAGGGATCCGATCGTTCCCTCTTTTTATCCTTGCCCGGGCTCATACTCCGCTTCTGTTCCCGCATTCATATACAGACCGAGGATACCGCTTCCACCATATCCTCGGCCAGGAAGTAGCCTCTGTCCTGATACAGTCGCCTGCCGATCTGTCCGTGCAGCGCTACGGCCAGGACAGCGGCGTCTTCGGGTTCGCAGCCGGAGGTGAGCAGGCCGGCGCACATCCCCGCCAGCACGTCTCCGCTGCCGCCGGTGGCCATGGCCGGGTTCATCCCGTCGAGGACGCCGTACCGTCCTTGGGGACCGGCAACGAAGCTGCAGTGGCCTTTGAGCACTATCACGGCTTCCAGTTCGGCACTGGCGCGCAGCAGATGCAGCAGGGGGTCGGTGAGCACTTCGGCAGTCTTCAGGCCGAGAAACCGGGCGAACTCCCCCGGGTGGGGCGTGAGGATCCATTTCCCCCCGAGCTTCGAGGAAGCCCTACGACGCATTCGGGCCAGCAGGCTGATCCCGTCGGCATCCAGAACCCCGGGAAGTCCCGTTTCCAACAGAGCCGCGAGGATCTGTTCCCGCTGCTCGGTTACCCCCCAGCCCGGTCCGACCAGCAGCGTGTCGAACCTTTCCATCTGAGGCGGCTGCCCATCCCAGGGACGGAGCATGACCGAGGCGTACCTGGGGAGGCTCGCCCCATACAGCTCCCGGTCCATGAACAGGCTGACCAGTCCCGCCCTGCTGCGGGCGGCGGCGTGGGCACAGAGCCAGGCGGCACCGGTGGTCCCGGCGCAACCGGCGAACACCGCCAGATGCCCGCGCTTGCCCTTGTGGGTATCCGGGTCCAGCGGCTCGAGAAGCCTCTGTTTGATCGGCTCGTCGATCAGGTAGCCGGGTATATCCTCCTGGTCGATCAGCTGCGGAGGGAATACCCCGGGTACGGTGTGGATATCCCCGCAGAACCGCCGCGTAAATGGCAGATACAGACAGAGCTTGGGCAGCTGCACCGTCAGGGTACAATCGGCCTGATATGCTGTATAGCCCTGGCGGTAGGCATCCCCGATCCCGCTGGGGATGTCCACGGCGATGCGGAAGGCGGCGCTGTCATTGCAGCGCCGGATCAGATCCTTCATGGGCGGGCGAACCTCGCCGCTAAGGCCCGTTCCCAGCAGGCCGTCCACCAGGCACTCGGCGCGCCTCAGCAATGTATGCGCCCTGCGCACCGCTGCACCCTTGTCTTGGCCGCAGTAGTCCACAATCTCCAACCCCAGGGATCTGAGGATCTTCAGATGCACCCCGGCCGGGCTTTCAGCCTTGGGTTCGCCCGCACCGAGGATCACGAAAAGATTCCTCATCCCGGAATAATAGCAGTGCCGGGCTACGGCCAGGGCGTCCCCGCCGTTGTTGCCCTTTCCGGCCAGAAACACCACCGGTCCCCCGGGAACCCTGCCGCTCCAGATTCTCTCCCGCATCAGCAGGAAGATCCCGTAGGAGGCATCTTCCATGAGCACCATCTCAGGAATGCCGAAACGCTCTTGCGCTTCCCCGTCTATCCGGGACATGCGGTGGGTATCAACTACCTTCACGTTCTCCCTCCCGCAGCAGCCGGTCGCTGCGCCACCATACTATTTGGGCCTGGTATTCTTCCCCGAGCAGGGCGTAGATGATCCCGTCGGGGGAAAGCTTCACCTCCTTGTAGAACAGCTCCGAGTCCTCCATTACGATGGAACGACGGGCCACCTCGCCGCCCTTCGCGTCGAGGACAAGAAGCTGGAACAGATTCGCCTCTTCTCTTCGCAGCAGAAAGAAGACGTCCCCGGAGCTCACACCGAGCAGCTCGAAGGAGGGAGCCGGCACCTCGACCTCCTGGGTGCCGATCTTTTCGATGCGCACGCCGTTTTGGGGCACCTCGATATACCCTTCGTACCTTCCGCTGAGGAGACTCAAGGAATAGATCCTCGTTTCGTAGCTGTCCGCTGCCGCCTCAGCGGTTGAACCGTGATAGGCGTAGATCATCAGATACAGCAGCGGATCGCTTCGATCCGGTACGATCCGACCCAGGGTGGAAACCGACTCGCTCTCGTACAGCGGCAGGTGATCCTGGTCGATATCGACCTGATAGAGGAGCATCCCCTCGGCAGAGTACCAATACACGTGCCAGTACCTTGGGGTCCGGCAGATCACCACCAGCTCGTCCAGATCCGTGATGTACAGACTGTCGACGTAGGGAAAGGGTGTTCCCCCGACCCCCTCCTGGCCGATAAAATCCACCAGCTCTCCGTAGCGATCGAAACGAAGGATCACCCGATCCAGGAGCACATTCAGCTCCTTATCCCGAACCTGCCGTTCTTCACTGACCGAATCCTCGACGTACAGTTGCTTCCGCCCATCTACGGCCAGTTCTCCGATCCGCCGCAGCGGATAGGCCACCGCGAGCCGGGTGCTGGCCTGCTCCGCCGCCTGCTCCGCCGCCTGCTCCGCCTCCGGGCGCTGCGCGGAATCTTCAGTCTTGAAGGAGGTGGGGGGAGGATTCTCATCCGGATTGTAGAGCAGGAATATCAGATCCCCGTAGGAGGACAGCTCCATGATCTTGGCGGAGCTGCCGTTGGCCAGGTAGAACAGGCCGTCGCGCATGTAGATCCTGTTTTTTTCGCCGGCCATCACACCGCCTATTTGAAACAGATCGATCTGGTTGTCCATCTTGCCGATCTGGAGGCTGAACAGCTCCTCCCGGGTCAGCTCCTCCAGTTCCTTGGGAACACAGGAGGCGAACAGAAAAAGGGTGATAAGCGCGGCTGGAAGAAAACCTATTGGACTTTTCATTGACTGACGGGATATCGATTCCCCCCGACTATACACTCCACTGCCTGCGACTGTCAATCAACGATCCTTGACCGCAGGCGGGCCTTGGAGCTACATTGCTATTATGGCAGAAAACATACTCACCAAGATCCTGGGGTCTCAGCGGGAGCGGGATATCAAGGTCCTCGCACCCCGGGTGCGCCGGATCAACGAGCTCGAAACCGCGATGCTGGCTCTGAAGGATGATCAGTTCCAAGAGAAAACCGCGGAGTACCGGCAGCGACTCGAACAGGGAGAGTCACTGGACGATCTGCTGCCGGAAACCTTCGCTCTGGTCCGTGAGGCAGCCCGGCGGATACTTGGAGAGCGGATCTTCGACGTTCAGCTGATGGGCGGTATCGTGCTTCACCAGGGCAAGATTATGGAGATGAAAACCGGCGAGGGCAAGACCCTCTCCAGCGTCACCGCCGCCTACCTCAACGCCCTGCCCGGCAAGGGAGTGCACGTGGTTACCGTGAATGACTACCTGGCCGAGCGGGATGCCAACTGGATGGGCAGGGTCTACAGCCTCCTGGGAATCAGCGTAGGGGTCGTGCTCGCTCAGATGGACAATGAGAGGCGCAAGGCCGCCTATCGTCAGGACATCACCTATGGGACCAACAATGAGTTCGGCTTCGACTACCTGAGGGACAACATGCGCTGGGACTCAGGGTCCCGGGTTCAGCGGGGACACAACTACTGCATCGTGGACGAGATCGACTCGATCCTTATCGATGAAGCCCGTACCCCGCTGATTATATCGGGGGCAGCTGAGGACGACACGGCCAACTACTACGAGGCGAACAAAATCGTCGATTCGCTGACCGAGTGCAGCAAGGACCCGCAGACCGGCAAGTACAACGACGAGCTTTCCCCCTTTCAGGTCGAGAAGGTCGAGGCCGACGGGGACTTCAAGATCGAAGAGAAGAGCAAGCGGATATCCTTCACCGACCGGGGGATGAACGCAATCGAGGAACAGCTCAAACGGCGAAATCTGATTCGCGGATCCTTGTTCGAATCGAACAACTTCGAGTTTATCCACTACTGCACCCAGGCCCTGCGGGCCAAGCGCCTGTTCAACCGGGATGTGGACTACGTGGTCCAGGAAGGCAAGGTGGAGATCGTCGACGAGTTCACCGGCCGCATTCTCCACGGGCGGCGCTACTCCGAGGGACTGCACCAGGCTATCGAGGCCAAGGAAGGGATCAAAGTGGCCCAGAGGAACCGGACCCTGGCGACCATCACCTTTCAGAACTACTTCCGGATGTACGACAAACTCTCGGGAATGACCGGGACCGCCGATACCGAGGCCACGGAGTTCACCAAGATCTACAACCTCGACGTCGTGGTCGTCCCGACGAACCGCCCTATCATCCGGGCGGACAACGACGATGAAATCTATCTGAACGAAGACCAGAAGCTCACCGCTATATGTCAGGAGATTGCCGAGCTGAACAAGAAGGACCAGCCGATACTGGTGGGTACGATCTCTATCGAAAAATCCGAAAAGCTGGCGCGCCTGCTGACCAAGATGGGCATACGCCACGAGGTGTTGAACGCCAAGAACCACGCCCGGGAGGCTGTGATCATCGCCGAAGCCGGGGCCAAGGGGGCGGTGACCATCGCCACCAATATGGCCGGCCGCGGCACCGACATCAAGCTGGGAGGAAATCCAGAGCACCGGGCCAGCCGCAAGCTGGGCAGCGGGGGAAACGGGGAGGAGTACCAGAAGCTCCTGGCCCAGGAGATGAAAGCCTGGGTTCAGGAATACGAGCAGGTCAAAGCCGCCGGGGGTCTGCACGTGCTCGGCACCGAACGCCACGATGCCCGCCGCATCGACAACCAGCTGCGGGGACGTTCCGGCCGCCAGGGGGACCCGGGTTCTTCCCGTTTCTTCATCTCCCTGGACGACGACCTGATGCGGCTGTTCGGCGGCGAGAATCTGAAGGGCCTGATGGGCCGGATGGGCATGCAGGACGGAGAGCCGATCCACCATCCCTGGGTCAACAAGGCAATCGAGCGGGCTCAGAAACGGGTGGAGGATAGGAACTTCGAGATCCGCAAGCACCTGCTGGAGTACGACGACGTGCTCAACGAGCAGAGGAAATTCATGTATGCCCGCAGGGATGAGATCCTGGCGGACGATCATCTGGAAAAGCGGGTGCTGGCCGCTGCCGAGGATATCCTGGATGGCCTGATGGATGAATTCCGGCAGACGCGGGGTGGCGACGATCAGCGCCTGGCCACGATTCTCACCCGCCTGAAGGACACCCTCTTCTACACCCCCCGGGAGGGGGTGGAGTCCCTCCAGGGAGCTGGGGCCGAGCAGATCAAAGCCCAGGTCCTCAAAGAGTTCGAGGACGATTTGAAAGAGAAGATCGAAGAGGTGGGGCAGGAGAATCTGAACCTGTTCATCCGCTTCGAGTATCTGCGCAACATCGATACCCGCTGGCAGGACCACCTCGAGAGCCTGGAAGCTCTGCGGGAGGCGGTGTACCTCAGGGCCTACGGGCAGAAGAATCCTCTGCTGGAGTACAAACTGGAGGGATTTCAGATCTTCGACTCGATGCTGGCCGATATCCGCCAGGCCATCGCCCGCAAGATCTTCCAGGTGCGCATCCGCGCGGTGGAGCCCCAGGAACGCCGCCGGCGGGACCTGGGGGATGCCCGCCATACCCTGCTCGGACAGTTCGGCGCCGCGGGTGTTGCCGCTCCGGCAGCCGCCGGCTCAACGGCAGGAGGGCGTGCAGCGGGCGCCCCAAGGCCGGGCGCCCCGACCTCTGTGCTGACCCGCCAGAGCGCCCGCTCCGCTTCCGCCGGGGAACGAGCGGAAGCCAGGCCCAGCCAGACCCAGGTCAAACGCAACGTGCCCAAGGTAGGCCGCAACGATCCCTGCCCCTGCGGCAGCGGTAAGAAGTACAAGTACTGCCACGGCCGCTAGGCCGTATTCAGCAATTCCCCCCTAGACCGCAATGTTCCCGGGGATGTGGGGATGGGGATCGTAGCCCTCCAGCGTGAAATCCTCATAGCGGAAGGCGAACAGATCCTTGACCTCCGGATTGAGGCGCATCCTGGGCAGAGGGCGGGGTTCCCGGGTCAACTGCAGCCGAGCCTGCTCCAGGTGGGTTGAGATAGAGGTGGAGCTTCTTGGCGGTCAGGCAGGGGAAACCCCGCCGGTTCGATCTTTGCGCTCCGTTCCTTTCTCCAACACGCTGCGCATCAGATCCAGGTACTGTTTCATCGCTTGTTCTGCCCTGCCTCCGACCCTTTTGTACCCCCTTCCCGGGAATTCGGCAACCCGCCTATACTTTGCTCCCCGCCGAAGCGCTCCGACTGCTCGACGATCTGCTCGTACTTTTCGTGGATCAAGTTCTGATCGAACTCGAATCCCTCCTGAAGCATGGCGTCCTTCTGCTCCTGGGAGAAGTAGGCCATCACCGGCAGGAAGAAATGCTTGTCCTCTTTTTCGATATGCTGGGGATAGAACTCCGTCAGGGCGTGCAAACGGCCCGTGATGATTAGAAACATGCCTTCATCCCCGGCCGCGTATTTCTCCGTGGCTTCGACCAGGTCCTTGGTCTGCCGGCGGGCCCACTGGTGATCCTTGAACAGCTGATCCATCGTGTCCCGGTGTTCCTTCGACAGCTGTTTTTTCCGCAGCTCCCGGAACAGTATGTCCTCCTCTTTTCCGTGGTGACACCTGTCCGCGTAGGTGCGCATGAAATCCACGAAATTCATGATGAACTCCGGATTGACCTTCTTCTCCCGCAAGAAGCGGTCCAGCTCCGTACGCATCACTTTGATCATGCGTTCGATCAGTCGATGCTCGATCATCATCGGTCCTATGGGCATCATCTTCTTCCTATCCTTCATCTTCTCCGTCCTCCTTTTTCAGCTTCAAAAGCCTGGCGTTTATGGCTACGATCACGGTGCTGACCGACATCAGCAGCGCCCCAACGGCCGGAGAGATCACGATCCCGGCTCCGTAGAGCACCCCGGCGGCCGCTGCAGCTGCAGGCTGCAGCTGCAGCGCTACCTCGTTTCCAGGGGCAGCTCGAAGAAAAAGACGCTTCCCCTGCCCGGTTCGCTTTCGACCTGTATGCGGCTTCCGTGGAGCTCGGCGATCTTCTGCGCGATCGCCAGGCCCAGCCCGCTGCCCCTCCCGGAGCTCGCCCCTTCCCGGCGGCTGGAGAAGAAGCGATCGAAGATGAAGGGAATGTCTGTCCTGTTGATGCCCGTACCGCTGTCGATCACCCGCACCCTGGCCCGTCCCTCGTTGTCCCTAAGCTCCACCGTCACCTTGCCGCCGGCGGGGGTGTGGGCCAGCGCGTTTTCGATCAGGTTGGAGAGAACCCTTTCGATCATATTGATGTCGGCCAGCACGAAGCACAGCCTCTCGGGCAGAAAGGCCGACAGGGCAACCTGCCGCTGTTCCGCCGGCGTTCGGTATTTCATGACCACGTCCTGGATCAGCTCCGTCAGAGAAAAGCGCTCCACCTTGGGCGCCATCTGCCGGGCCTCGTACTTGGACAGCTCGAACAGCTCGTGGACCAGCTCATTCAGCTTGGTGGCCTCACTGTGCACGATCTGCAGGTACTCGCGGATCTGAGAGCCGCTCAGCCCCTCCTGCTTCATCAGCAGGGTTTCCACGTAGCCCTGGATGGAGGTCAGGGGGCTGCGCAGGTCGTGGGAGACATTGGCGATCAGCTCCCTGCGCAGGCTGTCGGTCTGCCTGAGCTGCTCGAGGTTCGCCGCGATCGTGTCGGCCATGCGGTTGTACGCCCGGGCCAGCTCCCCGAACTCGTCTCCGGCTGAAACAGCCAGCCGCGTATCGTACCTGCCCTGCTCGAACTCGGCGACGGAGCGGGCCACCCGTTGCAGGCGCCGGGTCAGCAGAGCAAACAGCACCAGCCCGACGATCCCAACCGTTGCGACCGAGAGTATCAGCGCCCGGACCAGAGCCGAGGCAAGATACTTCTCCTTCAGGCTGCCGGCGGCCTGGTCGTACAATGTACTCTTCAGCACGATGTACAGATACCCCCTGCTGCCGTCGGGCAGGGTCAGCGGGGCTGCCGAGAAGTGCTTGCTCGATCCAACCGCACGGGGGTCATCCCCGTAGATCGGAGCCTTCCCATCCCCGCCGATAAAGCGGCGAATCGGCTCCAGATCCACCTTTTCCGTGGCAACCTCTTTCCCGGGTTCGGCGAAAAAGGCCAGGATCGTTCCCCGCCCGTCGAGCAGATAGATCTCGATGGCCGGGTTCAGGACCATCATGTAATGGATGACCTCTCCAACGTTGCCCAGGCCGCCGCCGCGGAGCACCGGCTCGATCTCCGCTACCATGTCACTGGCCAGGTCCCAGTTCACCAGCTGGTCGATTTCAACCTGCCTGCGCTCGGTTATCCGCATCGTTACAAGCACCTGGGCCGAGCCCATGACCAGGAGCAGGGCGAGAAAAAGAGTCGAAACCTTTACCGAGAACCTGCTGAAAAACGGCACCATGGTCAGAACTTGTCCGCTTCGGCGAAGCGATAGCCGTATCCCCAAACCGTCTTGATATACCGCGGTTCCGCCGGATCCTTCTCGATCTTGCTGCGGAGACGATTGATGTGGGAGTTGACGGTGTGATGATATCCTTCGAACTGATAACCCCATACCGAGTCCAACAGCTGTTGGCGGCTGAAGGCTCGGCCGGGATTGGAGGCAAACATCACGAGCAGGTCGTACTCCTTGGCGGTCAGCTCGATTTTCCTTCCCTCTACCGTAACGGTTCGTTTTTCCAAATCGATCCGCAGCTCGCCGTGTTCGAGGAGCCTACCCGCGGGACCGGCGCTGCTTTCACCGTAAGCAGCGCTGCGCCGCAGGACCGCTTTTACCCGAGCTAGCAGCTCGCGAATGCTGAAGGGCTTGGTGATGTAGTCGTCGGCGCCGAGCTCCAGGCCTAGCACTTTATCCAGCTCTTCGGATTTGGCGGTCAGCATCAGGATCGGTACGTGTTCTTTTTCCGCCCGGATTTTCTTGCAGATTTCGAAGCCGTCCAGCCCGGGAAGCATCAGGTCCAGGATGACCAGCCGGTGCTCCGATTCCAGCGCCCTCTTCAGCCCCCGATTCCCCGAAGATACTGTTTCGGTGGTGAGCCCGATATCTCCCAGGTGCAGAGTCAGCAGCTCCAGGATTTTCGGGTCATCCTCGATGATCAGGACATCCGCGCTTTGGAGAGCAGGAGTCAGGGGGCTCACAGCGCTGCCAGCCTTGTCAGGGGCCGGACTTTGGCGCCGGTGCAGCACTCCGGAGCGGTTTGGATCTGAGGGCTGCCACGCCTAGCGGCGCAACGGGCATTCAACATGTATCGCCTCCACTTTGTATGATATCACATTGAGGGTAACCGAAGGATGTCACGGAATTGTCACAGCAACGATAAAATCGGGAAAAACCCCTGCCGTGGGGAAGTCTCCCGTGCAGCCAGAGGGACGATCTGAAAAGATCCGTCTAGTCAGCGGCGGCGACTGAGCTGACCGCTGGAGGCTGTTCCTACTCTATGCTAATGGCCCCGGCGGGACAGCCGTCTGCCGCCGCTCTGGCGTTCTTCTCCTCCGCCTCCGGCACGACATCCACCTGCACCCGGGAGATGCCGTCCACCACTTTGAACACCACGGGGCAGGTATCCTCGCAATTTCCGGATCCGATGCACAGGTCCTCGTCTACAATAGCTTTCATGATACCTCCGTAAACTTGTATTTCCAATGCAGGCATATCCTATCAGGCCGGCCCTTCGCAACCTATAGCCCGAACAGGTTATTTTTCACGGTATTTTTCGTATGCCCGAGCCGGACAGATCAACAGCTCCGTACCGGATCGGGATTCTGGGCGCCGACCGTTCCGGCGCAGGTGCAACGGGGTCACGAGTACAGAGGGAAGGAGGCCGCAGGCAAGCAATTATGCTGGTGCCGTCATCGAGAAGCAGCCCGAAGCAACGCTCCGAAAGATGATGGTAAAAGGGGACAGCTTTGCTGTATAGTAAATCATCCATGAGCACGATAGAGGACATGACGTCGAGAAAAATCCGAATCATACTGGCGGACGACCACGCGGTCGTACGGGACGGAATCAAGGCGGTCATCACTCGAATGAGCAACAACATCTCCATAGTGGGGGAGGCGGCCACCGGCAGAGAAGTGATCGAGATAGCCCGGGACAAGGCGGTGGACGTCTTCGTTCTGGACATGGAGATGCCCGAGCTGGACGGCATCGAGACCATCGATAGGCTTAGCCGGCGCCACGGCCAAGTAAGGGTGGTCATGCTGAGCATGTACGACGAGAAGATCGTGGTGGAGCGGGCGATCCGAGCCGGAGCCCGGGCTTACATCCTGAAAGAGTCGGCCGCCGAGGACATAATCAAAGCCATAGAAGAGGTCCATAATGGAGGATATTTCTTCAGCCCCAAGATCTCCGGCTATCTGGCCCAGGAGTTTCTCCACGAGATCCAAGCTGAGGGATCCCGATCCCTGGACACGTCCCTGACCAGCCGGCAGACCGAGATCCTGAAGCGGGTTTGCCAGGGACTGACGGAAAAAGAGATAGCCTACCAGCTCAACATTTCCCCGAACACCGTGCACGTTCACATAAACAACATCATGAACAAGGTCCAGATCCACAACAAGGCGGGCCTGATCAAGTACGCGATCAAAATGGGATTCGTCCAGCTATGAACGCGCGGGGCATCGACCCGTACAGCCCCACCCCTCCGCGGAGGATCCGAGTCAGCAATTAGCCGCCTACCCCGAAAAAGCGATGATTTTAGACCGAATAGTCTATTGCTCCAACGATACGGAAACTACTAAACAACAAAGGATGAAAGATAACCGCGAAATGGCAGCCTTCAATACGATACGCCTGTTCGGCAGGCTTCCTGGAATAAGCGGAAAGCTGGTCCGCCGGATCACCGAGGAGCTGGACGTGCACACCCTCGAGGAGCTGGAGCTGGCCGCCCACGACGGTAGTCTAAAGAAGCTCAAGGGTTTTGGCCTGCAGCGGGTCCAGGCGGTCAAAGAAGGCCTTGCCGGGCGGAGTTCTGCCCGACCAAGCTCACCGAGGAAACGATCGAAGAGGCGGGGGATGCGGAGATCCTCTGCACGCTGCCCGTAGGGTTTCACGAACCTGCAGCCCCCTACGCGCCACGGGATTAACCGGCCTCGGAACGCAACTTTCCTGGTTCTTCAGCGGCTGCGGATCGTCTGCTCGTAATTCGAAAAGTACCGTTGGATCACTTGGAGGTCGAAATTCGAGAGAATTGATTCCTTGGGCTCCCGCTCGAGCAGGAACTCGAAGGATCTTCGCACCAGTTCCTCCGCAGTGATGCTCCCACCGGTCAACTTGTGGTAGTAGTCCTCCTGGACGGTAACACTATGGGCACTGCTCGAGCCGCCCTCCTCTACGGTGACACGATACGTATTGTCGCCGGAACGTTGCACTTGAATCATACCGATCTCCTATATGGCGGTGTCGGATCCTCTCCAACCAACGTCGAGTTGTAGTCTTGCCCTCCGTCTACGGTTTAAACAGAAGCAGCGCTCGACACCGATCCGGGCTTTTACACCAGCTTCGGCCCTCAGGGACGATTGTATCACCGCACCCCAATCTAGGCAAAAGGCCTGTCAACGCTCAAAGCAGGATTTTCATTTTGGAACAAATAACCCGATCAGGTTATTGCCAATCCGTGGCTTCGGTACTATATAAGAAGAAGTACCCCAACCGAGCAAACGAATGAACATATCGAGAAAGACAGCTTGGATCAGCTTATTGCAGGACGATCGGGTCTATGCGACGGATATCGACATATCCAACCTGATCGTAGTAAAACCTGTATAATGGCAAAGACACATTATCCGGAGGGAGCATTCCAATGCGGAGAAATCGAATGAGGCCACGAGCAGCAGCGGCGTTTGCCCTTCTGTTTGTCCTGACCGCAAGCGGCGGCGCATTTGCCCAGGGCAGACCGAGGGTGCAGGAGCTCATCGACAGAATCGACCAGCTCTACCGGGCCGACTCCAGCTACGCCCTGATGGAGATGGAGATCGTCAACCCCAACTGGCAGCGCACCCTCCGTCTCAAAGCCTGGTCCGAGGGCACGGACAAGACCCTGATCCGCATCCTGGAGCCGGCCAAGGAGCGGGGTACCGGCACCCTTCGTATCGGCAATGAGATGTGGAACTACCTGCCCAAGGTCGATAAAACCATCCGGATCCCACCATCCATGATGATGAGCTCCTGGATGGGCTCCGACTTCACCAATGACGATCTGGTCAAGGAGTTCACCTTCGCCGAAGATTACGCTTTCCGCTACGCGGATCTCGACAATCCCGAAGAGAATCGCCTGTACATCGAGTGCACCCCGAAAGAGGGAAGACCCATCGTGTGGGCACGGGTCATGCTGGTCGTCAACGCCGAAAACCTGCTCCCGGTTTCCGAGATGTTCTACGACGAGAAGGATCAATTAATGAGAACGATGAGCTTCCGGGACGTGAAAACCTTCGACGATCGGCGCATCCCCTCGGTCATGGAGCTGGTGCCCCATGACGGAAAGGGAAAAACCGTGATCCGCTATCTGGAAGCGCAGTTCAACACCGCCATTCCAGCGGGAACCTTCACCACCCGCAACCTCCGGACCTTCCGGGGATAGGCGCGCAGATTACCGCTGTGTTGAACCTGAAGCTCGCGATCCGCAATCTCTTGCGCCAGGGCAGGCGTACCCTCTTTACCGGGCTGAGCATGCTGGTTGGATTCGTGTTGGCCAGCTTCTTCATCGGCTGGGCCGACGGAACCTACAACAACATCATCGACGGGTTCACCCGCAATCGCCTAGGCCACATCCAGATCCACAAACGGGGATACCTGGACGACCCGTCGCTGTACAAAACCATAGAGGATCCCGGGGCAGTGACCGGGCAGATCGAAGCAACCGCCCACATCGACTCCTGGACCCCCAGGATCTATGCCGCGGGGCTGGCTTCCGTATCCGAACAGAGCGCCGGAGCACGGGTCATCGGGATCGATCCCGAGCGGGAAGACCGGACCACCGGCATCGCGGGCAAGCTCGGGGAGGGCAAGTTTTTCACCGGCCTGTCCAACCAGGCGATCATCGGGCAGACTCTTGCCACTGTGCTGAAGGCGGGAATCGGGGATCAGCTGATCATCGTATCCCAGGGGGCGGACGGATCCATCGCCAACGATATCTACGACATCATCGCGCTCATCGACACCGGCGACCCGGGGCTGAACCGCAGCGGGATCTACATCTCCCTGACGGACGCTCAGGATTTGTTCGTGCTGCCGGGGCAGGTGCACGAGATCGCCCTCACCGTGGACAATCTAAACCACGTGGAGGCGGCGACCGCCGATCTGCAGCGGCGCCTTGCGAACAGTGAGCTGGAGGTGGATCCGTGGCAGGTGTTCGCCAGCGAGTTCTACAAGGCGATGCAGGCGGACAAGAACGGGATGTATCTCTCTCTCCTGGTTGTGGTGATCGTGGTGGCCATCACAATTCTCAACACGGTGCTGATGTCGGTTCTGGAACGTCAGAAGGAATACGGTGTGCTGCGGGCCATTGGAACCCGTCCGGGCCGGATCGTCGGCATGGTCATCACCGAAACCACGCTTCTGGCCGCAGCCAGCATCGTCCTGGGCTCGATCCTGGGTTTTCTGCTGAACTGGTACTTCTCCCGCCACGGGATCGCTCTTGCCAATCCCATCGAATGGGGAAGCATGCAGTTTCGCTACATGAAGGGGGAAATAAACGCCCGCAGTTTCTACCTTCCCACCCTGACGGTGATCGTCACGTCCCTGCTGGTCTGTCTTCCCCCGGCCCTGAGGGCGGCCCGAACCGAGCCGGCGCAAACGATGCGGATGTTCTGAGGAAGCGGAGAAACCTATGCGATTCTACCTGAAACTCGCCTGGCGAAACATCTTCCGAAACCGAAGGCGTACGTTCCTGACCGGGCTGATCATCGGCATCGGTCTGGCGGCGATGATCTTCGTGGACGCCTACATCGTGGGAATGAAGGACGGCATGATATCCTCCGCTACCTCATCGTTTCTGGGACACGCCCAGATCCATCGGGAGGGCTTCCAGGACTCCCAGGACGCCGATCTGACCATCGCCCGGACGGACAAGCTGGTCGAGCAGCTTCGAAGCGACCCGCACGTGGAGGCTTTCAGCGAGCGGACCCTGAGCTTCGGCACCATCTCCGCACCTGCGGACATCGCCTCGGTAGTGATCTACGGCATCGAACCGCAACGCGAGAAAGCCCTGTCTAAAGTCGACGAGTCCATAGTCGAGGGCTCCTATCTGGAACAAAACGAAGGCGCTCTGATCGGACAGGACCTGGCCAGACGGCTGGAAGCTCAGGTAGGGGACCGCATCGTGATCACCGTTTCCCAGGCCGCCTCCGGGGAGCTGTCCCAGACCCTGTTTCGGGTTCATGGGATATTCCGCATGCACATCAAGGAGATCGACTCGGCGGCGGTTTTCATTCCCCTGAGCGCGGCGCAGAGCATGCTCGGCATCGGGCGGGGGATCCACGAGATCGCCGTACGCTTTGACCGCACCCAGTACGCCAGCGAACAGGGGCAGCGTTTCTCTGCCGACTATTCCCGGTTCGGCAACGTGGCCGAAACCTGGCAGCAGCTGGTGCCCCAGATCAAGTACATCCTGGATATGACCAACATCTCCATTGCCATCACCGTGATCCTGGTGTTCGCCATGATCATGTTCGGGATCATCAACACGATGTTCATGGCCCTCTACGAACGCACCTTCGAGTTCGGGGTTCTGCGGGCCGTGGGCACCCGGCCGGCCCGTCTGCGGAACCTGATCGTGTTCGAAGCAGCCTCCCTGGCCGTGTACGCCGCAGCCCTCGGGATGATCCTGGGGGCGGCGGTGACCCTGATCAGCTCTTTCACGGGCCTGGATCTCACCGGGGTGGAGTTTGCCGGCACCACTTTCACCAGCCGCATCTTCCCGGTGTTCGCCCTGCGCCAATTCACCCTCTATCCCCTGCTCGTGTTCGGCTTCACCTGCCTGGTCAGCCTCTATCCGGCCGGCCATGCCAGCAGGATGTCGGTAGCCGGGGCGCTGCAGAGGGCCCTGTGAGAAAGGAGAACAACATGAGCGACCAGAACGACATAGTGCTCACCAAGGGGGTCAAGAAGGACTACCGACGGGACAGCGTGGTGGTGCACGCCGTACAGGGGGTCGACCTGGCTATAAAGAAAGGGGAGTTCACAGCCATCGTGGGTCCCTCCGGGTCGGGAAAGACCACCTTCTTGAACCTGATCTCCGGCCTGGACTCTCCTACCGAAGGGGATGTCTGGCTGAACGGAGAGCACATCTCGGAAATGAGTGGAAACGAGCTGTCGGACTTCCGCCGGGACAACATCGGCTTCATCTTCCAGGCCTACAACCTGATCCCGGTGCTGAACGTGGAGGAAAACGTGGAGTACGTGATGATGCTCCAGGGCGTTTCCGGCGGCGAGCGGCACCGCCGGGTCTCCCGCATCCTGAGTGAGGTGGGCCTGGAGGGATTCAACGACAGGTTTCCCAAGGCGATCTCCGGAGGCCAGCAGCAGAGAGTGGCCATCGCCCGGGCCATGGTGACCCGGCCTGCCCTGGTGCTGGCCGACGAGCCTACGGCCAATCTGGACTCCAAGACCAGCGAGTCCCTGCTGGACATGATGCGGGGGCTGAACTGGGACACGGGAATGACCTTCGTTTTCTCTACCCACGATCAGCGGGTGATCGACAAGGCCCGACGGGTCATCGTTTTGGAGGATGGATTGAATGTACGGGACGAGGTCAGAGAATAAAAACCCTGCGGCACAGCGCTCACGCCTGGGCCGTCTTCGGCGAGCCGGGTTGGCTGCGGGAGTCCTGCTGGCGCTCGCCTTTCCGGCTGCGGGCCTGGATGCTTCGGCGGGAGGCTCGTACAAGAGTTTCCTAAACTGGATCTACGACCCCGGCTGGGAGGGCGATTCCTTCGGCGTTTCAACCGGGATCCTGCGCTTCAAGGCCAGCATCTATCCCAATGAGTGGTCCGCCGTCGATCTGGCCTATCAGCTGTACCCGGAGATCCGTCCCGAGTCCCTCGAGCAGGACTCGACCTTCTTCAGCGGCGGAGCCGGGGAGTACCGGGTGATCGATCTTCGCCGACGCCTGCTGCCCTGGTCATCCGCCAAGGTGAACAACATCAGCCTCTCACAGGAGCTGGACCGGGCAGCGGTCAGCCTCCACCTGCCCTTCGCCGACCTTTCGGTGGGAAGGCAGGCCGTTGCCTGGGGGAGCGCCCGGATCGTCAACCCCACCGACGTGATCGTTCCAGTGCGCTTTTCCGCGCTGGAGAGCGAATACCGCAAGGGCGTGGACGCCGTACGCCTGCGCGTTCCCTTCGGGGGCATGAACGAGCTGGACGCCGGGTACGTGTTCGGAGAACAGCTGCGCTTCGACAGGAGCGCCGCCTTCGGCCGGCTGAAGCTCTACCTCCTGGAAACGGATATCAGCGTGCTGACCATGCTGTTCAGGGAAGACCTGATGGTAGGACTCGACCTGGCCCGGGCCCTGGGGGAGGCCGGAGCCTGGGTGGAAGCGGCCTACGTCATCCCGGACATCCTCAGTCTGGAAGCAGCGCAGGACGCCTGGGCCGGGGACTACCTCCGCCTGTCCGCCGGACTGGACTACACCTTCGCCAACGGCTTCTACACCTACCTGGAGTATCACCTGAACTCCGCCGGCGAGTCCGACGCCGCGGATTACCTGCAGCTGGCCGCTGAGCCGGCCTACAGCGACGGCGGCGCCTACCTGCTGGGACGGCACTACCTGGGCCTCGGGGGCACCTACCCGCTCACGCCGCTGCTTCCCGCCTCCGCCCTGGCGCTGGTGAATCTGAACGATCTTTCGCTGGTTATCACCCTCTGCCTGGAGTACAACATCAAGGAGAACGTCTACGTGGAGGCCGGCTGCGTCCTGGGCTTGGGTGAGAATCCGGTGCTCGCCGGGGGCGTACCGGTGGAATACCGCACGGAGTTCGGCGTGTATCCCAACACGATCTACACGGCGGTGAAGCTGTACTTTTAGCTCGAACCGGCGGCGGCAGCCGCCGGAATCTTTTTCCGGGAGTCCTTGGAACCCCGCAGCAGCCTTGCGAACTCCTGCCCGTCGAGAACCTCTACCTTGAGCAACTGCTCGGCAATCTTCTCGATCGACTTCCGGTTTTCTCGAAGCAGCTCCGTCACCTTTTGATATCGCTCATCGATGATTCGCGCCGTCTGCTCATCGACGTACTGCTGTGTATTTTCAGAGTACTCCCGGCTTATCGTGTAGTTGTCCTCTCCCAGAAACGGACTCTGTTTGCGGGAAGGCAGGGAGACATTGCGGAACTTTTCACTCATGCCGAAGTCGGTGATCATCCGCCGTGCGATATCTGCGGCCTTGTTCAGGTCATTGGCCGCTCCGGTTGAAATCTCACCAAACACGAGCTGTTCGGACGCTCTTCCTCCAAGCAGTACATCGATCTTACCGTACAGCTCCTCTTCGGTCATGAGAAACCGCTCCTCCGTCGGCATCTGCATCGTGTATCCCAGGGCACCGATGCCACGGGGAACGATGGAGATCTTTTCCACCGGGTCAGCTCCCGCGGTGAGAAACGCCATCAGGGCATGGCCGGTCTCGTGGTAGGCAACGATCCTGCGTTCTTTCGGATTGATCAGGCGGTTCTTCTTCTCCAAGCCGGCTACCATTTTTTCGAAGGCGTCATCGAAATCCTCCTGGATAACCCGCTGTCGCCCCGTGCGAACCGCATGTATGGCCGCTTCGTTCACCAGGTTGGCCAGGTCGGCCCCGACGAACCCAGCGGTCCGCCTGGCCACGTCCCGGAGGTTGACCGAGGCATCAAGTTTGACACCCTTGCTGTGTAACCGCAGGATCTGCTCCCGACCTGTAAGGTCCGGTTTGTCCACCACTATCTGGCGGTCGAAACGTCCCGGCCGCAGCAAGGCGGGATCCAGGACCTCAGGCCGATTCGTGGCGGCGATGATGATGACTCCAGTCCGAGCATCGAATCCATCCATCTCGACCAGAAGCTGGTTCAAAGTTTGTTCTCTCTCGTCGTTCGTTGAAATGCCGGTGCTGCGGCTCTTTCCTATGGCATCGAGCTCATCCACGAAAATGATACAAGGTGCTTTGGCTCGGGCTTGCTGAAAAAGATCGCGGACCCGAGCCGCTCCCACGCCGACAAACATTTCGACAAACTCCGATCCGCTGATGCGAAAAAAGGTTACCCCGGCTTCCCCGGCCACCGCCCGGGCAAGGAGAGTTTTCCCGGTTCCCGGTGCTCCAACCAGAAGCACCCCTTTGGGGATTCGTCCCCCGATCGCCGTATAGCGTCCCGGGTTCTTGAGAAAATCAACCACCTCGACAAGCTCGGCTTTGGATTCCTCGGCTCCGGCTACATCGCCGAAGCGCACTCCCGTATCACCCTCGGCAATCACACGGGTTTTGTTTTGCCCGAAGGTCATCACATTTTGTCCCAGAGAGCCCATGCGTCTGGACATGAATCGCCACAGCAAAAACAACACGGCAAACGGCAGAATCCAGGTCAGAAAAATGCCGAGCAGCGGATGGTTCTTGGGAAGAACCGCGTAGTACTCCACTGCCTTGGAATCGAGCAGCTGCACGAAGCTCTGATCCTGCACCGGAGTGGTTTTGTAGATTTGGCTCTGGGCAGCCGTGACTTTCTGATCCTTGCTGTTCTGCAGTTTCTGCGCTTCCTCCTTCGTGATCGTGAATCCCATATAGTAGGAAGGCGTCATCTCGACCCGTTTGATCGCCCCCTTCTGTATCTTCTCTTTGAAAGTGCTGAAATCCACGTCCGAAATATTTTGTTTAGGTGCCAGAAAATAGTTCATCACGGTGATTATCAGCAGGGTGGCGACCAGATACCCCAGCAGAGGTCCGTACTTTCCGCCCCGCAGCGGTCTGAAGGATTGCGGTTTTTTGTCTTTGCTGTCGTCCATTTTGGCCCCCTCTTACGGTTTGAGGAGCTCGAGGCTCCTATACCAAAACATAGGCGTTGGATATTTCCGGCTGCTGTCCGCAAAGTTACAGATCTGTAATTCTATACAGCGAGCCGATGATCCTGTCCCGTGCAGATTCAGCGATGGACCTGAGCAGAACTTCCTTGGGTGTGGTGGCAAATCCACTGGCCACGGCTTTGAAGAATTGATCGAGTTTTTCCTGATCCAAATAGATTATCTGCCTAACTCCTGCGACCCAGAAGAACGAGTCGCACCAGGGTGAGCACAGAGGCAAGGGCAGCGGCGACATAGGTCAGAGCAGCGGCGGTAAGCACTTTCTTGGCTGCCAGCAGCTCTTGTTCATTCAGGTAGCGATCCTGGCGCAGGATCTGCATTGCCCTGGCCGACGCGTTGATCTCCACCGGCAGGGTGATGATGGAGAAGGCTACCGCGAAGGCGAAAAGAACGATTCCCATGGTGATCAGGGGCTGCAGCGCACCGAAGATCAAACCGCCGATCACTATCATCGGCCCGAGCTTGGAGCCGAAGGAAGCGACCGGATATACAGCATTCCGAAATGCCAGTGGGAAATAGGACCGGGAATGTTGAATAGCGTGCCCGGCTTCATGGGCGGCAACTCCGACAGCCGCGGCATTGTTCCCGTTGTAGACAGGTTCAGACAGTCGCAGCGTCTTTGAACGCGGGTCGTAGTGATCGGAAAGTGCCCCGGGGATCGATTCGATCGGTATATCCTGAAGCCTGTGGTTATCGAGGATGCGCCGGGCGACCTCGACCCCGGTGATCCCACCATGGGTTTTCATCTGACTGTATTTCCGATAGGTATTCCTGACCATGGATTGGGCAATCAAGCCCAGAACAATCGCCGGAACCAACAGCCACCAAAACTGAAACAGAATTCCATAGTTCATTGAAATGATCTCCCTTCTCTGCACTGGGATCAATTTATTTCGCCTTGCTGTCACCAGTCTTTCGGGAAGATTACAGTTTCGAAAGGGAATACACGTTTTAAGAAAGGATATGTCCATGGGGGTGGAGAGCATGTTGAGGATCCGCTCGGACTCTTCCATTACAGGGATTGCCCCAGGAGGCCCAATCCGGCAGGAGCAGGAAACACCAGGACGAAGATTCGTCGGAAACTAAGGGACCTTGAGGACATAGCCCACGCCTCGAACCGTGTGCAACAGCTTGGCTTGGAAGTCCTTGTCGATCTTATTTCGCAGGCGATGAACCAGCACATCCACCACGTTCGTCTGAGGATCGAAGTGGTAATCCCAGACGTGTTCCAGGATCATGGTCTTGGAGACGACATTCCCTGAGTTGCGCATCAGATACTCCAGCAGAGCAAACTCGCGGGGTTGCAGCTCGATTTCCCGATTGCCGCGAACGACTTTTCGACTCAACAGATCCATAGACAGGTCGCCGACCTCAAGCGCATTCTGGCCTTGCCCGCGGGATGTGCGGCGCAGCAGGGCCTGCAATCTAGCCTGGAGCTCTGAAAAAGAAAAAGGCTTGGTCAGATAGTCGTCACTGCCGGTCTGGAATCCTCTGAGCTTGTCATCCAGTGATCCCCGGGCGCTCAGCACGAGAATCGGAGTGGTGTTCCCCTTGGATCGCAAACCTTCGATCACCGAGAAACCGTCCAGTCCCGGGAGCATAATATCGATGATCATCACATCGTAGGAGTTGAGCTCCGCAATCTCCAGTCCTGCCTCTCCGTCTGAAACATGATCAACGGCGAGGCCCGCCTGCTGGAGGCCTTTGCTGACAAAAGAGGCTATCTGCTGGTCATCCTCGATGATCAATACCCGCATGTGCTTCGTTCCCGTTCAACGGCCGGCGGCAGTCCGCTGCACCCTAAATCTCCCGCTCATCATAAAGGATCCCGGTACCGGCGAAAGTCGTTTTCTCGCGTCAATACTACCGCAACACATTGTCAGGGGGATTTCAGAATCATTACAAAATTGAAAGGTTGGGCGAGCTGTTCTTCCTTTCAAAAATGTAATGCTGGGGTAAGGCTGCTGAAATCAAATCGGTCTACATTTTTTGATGAAGGAGGAAACGATGAGCGTGTATGTATATCTCTCAATGATACCTGAGGCCCTGATCGCCTCCATGTTGTCGCCTTTGGAGTTTGGCACCTACCTAGCCGTCGGTACAAAAAAGCGAACCCGTGGCCAGGCGATGTTTTTCTCTGTGGGCGATCTTGGTAAAACGCCCTTTAACCTCCAAGACATAGAGAGCAGATGCGTCCCTCACCCGAACGGTGAGCCCAAGCACTCCCTGTATCTGTCGGTGTACCGCGTTTTGGAGCGGATCCCACTCAGCTCGATAGGAAATCTCTTCATGGCCACACCGGACGGCCGCGTTCTTGAACTGGAACCTTCCGGAGAAGAGCCGCAGCATTCCCGGCCGTACAATCTCTATCAGGAGATCTGTCCGGTTCACCCACGGATCGTCAGCACACTGGATCCGAAACGATTCAACCGCTACATCACCGATCCGGCTAATCCCATCCACATCCCGAAGATTTGCTTCGTGGACCTGCGTCTCGGTGAGCTGGCCTCGGACCCGGAGAACGGCAATGCCAACGATCTGCCCTACAGGGCGATCAACCATCTGCGCGATTGTTTGGTCGAGCTGCAGGACAATCCCGGCAAAGGAACCAAGACCGTGGATAGGATTCACCCCCAAGCATTCCCTTACCAGATGGTGGCAAGCGGCGTGTATCTGGGCAGTAGCGAAGATCTGATTTTCTACCCATTTCCCTCGGTCGAGAAGCTACAGTCGACCTTCTATGAATGGTGGCGTTCCGCATCGATCATGAGCGATCTGGCGACGGCTCCATGAATCCTTGGCACGACTTTAGCCCACAGAGAATTCAACCGGCTGGCTTCACCGCCATCGTGGAAATACCGAAGGGCAGCAAGAAGAAATACGAGTTGGACAAGGAAACGGGGTTGATCCGATTGGATCGGATTCTTTTCACCTCGACCCATTATCCGATGAACTACGGATTCATTCCCAGAACCCTCGCCGACGACGGGGATCCTTTGGATGTTCTCGTTCTATGTTCCGAAGTCCTGGACCCCCTCACCGAAGTGGACTGCTACCCGATCGGGGTAGTCAGGATGATCGACAACGAGCAGGTCGATGAGAAGATCATCGCTATCCCCTTCAAGGATCCGACATACAACGGGTATCAGGATATCTCGGGTCTTCCCAAGCACACGATCGACGAGGTGTCTCACTTCTTCGACGTATACAAAGCGTTGGAACATTCCAAGACTTCGGTCAAAGAGACCGGCTCCCGTGAAGAGGCGTTGAAGATCATCGCCAAATCCATTCAGCGATATTCGAATGTTTACAGGCCACGGGATGACGCTCACTAAACCGAAACAATTCCAGGTACGACACGAAATCATCCTGCTGCTGGGCGCCGATCCCCGTGGAGGTCATATGATGAGAAGGGCGCTGGAGGCGGTGGGCTATCCGGTATTGACTGCGGACAACGGGCAGCAGGCCGATGAGCTGTTCAGATCATTTGACGGCGCTATCCGAGTGGTGATCATCGATATCGCCTTCGATGGAAAAAACACGCTGGAGGTCATAGCAGCCCTGCGCAAGAGAAATCCCGCACTGAAGGTAATCGCCGCTTCCAAGGAAGTATCGCCCAGAGAACGGCATGATATCTTCATTTCCGGTGTGATCGAGCTCATCGGTAAACCGGTGGACAGAGAGCAGCTGTTGCGGGTGGTGCGCAGAATCGTGTAGAGGTAATCCTACACCAGGAAGCCGATACGATGGTGCACGGGCTCCACAATCCTTCCCTCCTTATCGACATTACTGTTTTCGGGACGACCCTTGGTTGCATCAATTTGGCCTTGTTCCAGTGGTTCAGATCCAGGAAAAGATCGGATAAGGACAAAAAAGAAAATAGGAAAGATCAGCGCTAAGCTCTTCAACAAAATCGCCCCCCCTCCACGGCGCTTTCACCGCCCTCGGGCGAGGCCTGGGGTATTCGCCCGACACGGAGTACCTCACCTCCGACATTCCATAAACTCTTATTTTCTGCTGAATAGTCTGTTCCGGTTATTCCCCCTACGGCGCTGGCAATGGTAGACTCCACCCTACGCAGGAGGTACGTCGTGTCTTTTCTATTCGCCGTGATCGTTTTTATGGTAGGTCTGATTCCACTCATCCTGGTACGAAGAAGCAAAGAGAAACTGTCTGAGGAAGCCTACCAGCGTAGACTGCGGGGGGCGATCTTCGTCGTCATTTTCGACATCCTGATCATCATCGCCTTTCTGGTATTCGTCAATCTTTACACGGATTTTCTCTGGTTCAAGAACCTCGGCTACGCGGGGCGCTTCCTGACGGTACTGCGATTCGAAGTGCTGCTGTACTTCGCCGGCGCAGTCTCCGCCTTTCTGTTTCTCTTCTTCACTACCCGCCACGCCTTCGGCAAGGTCAAATCCCGCCTGGCTCGCTTCGGCTCCTTTCCCACGGCCCTGGTCCTGGCCCTGCTGCTCGGCGTCTGGACCTCCGGCCTGTGGTCCAAATTCTTGCTCTTTTTTCACCAGGCACCGTCCACAGTAATCGAGCCGGTTTTCGGCAGATCCGTAAGCTTCTACCTGTTCTCCCTGCCGCTGTACTCCGCCCTGGTGGGCTGGCTGATCCTGACATTCGTCCTGGCAATAGGGGTGACCCTGCTGTGCCTGTTTGCCCTAATGCAGCGAAGAGGCGAGCAGGGATCCGTGACGGGCTTGGCGGACCCGGGCGTGCAGTCTCTGACGGTACAACTGCTGATCCTGCTCGCCTTGCCGGTATTCGTTCTGGCCTGGAATGCGGTGCTGAATATCTTTCGCCTGATGTATTCGAATTGGGGAGTGGTGTTCGGACCCGGCTACGTGGACGTACACTTCCGGGTTCTGGGTTATGCGGTTACGGCGGGAGCTCTCCTCGTCTCTGCTATTCTCCTGGTCATCGCCGCGGCCAGTTCACAAT
>Ga0315553_10000276_pt1 | contig 47699 bp, 42 predicted proteins | sample SalMarSW160140MG_FD_203099 | JGI IMG/M metagenome (GOLD analysis project Ga0315553, IMG submission 203099) | Salt marsh sediment microbial communities from the Plum Island Ecosystem LTER, Massachusetts, United States - Salt Marsh Sediment SW1601-40 ...
TGCCGACCTCTACCTCTTTGGTCAGGCTTTCAATAATATCTATAGCCTTGCGGGCGGATTCCTCGTTAGGCGAACCGATAAGCACCGTGCCGTCGTTATCAACATCGATGGTCGTCTTGGTTGTCTCAATAATCGACCTTATCGTCCTGCCGCCGGTGCCGATAACGGCGCCGATTTTCTCCGGGTCGATGCTTATCTTGTACATTCGGGGCGCGTATTTGCTGAGCTCAGGCCGGCTGGTGCTGATGGTATTTTGCATCGCTTCCAGGATTGACAGGCGAGCCTGGCGGGCTTGAGGCAAGGTCTTGCCCACCACTTCCAGGCTGATGCCCTTGAGCTTGGTGTCCATCTGCATGGCAGTGATGCCCTTGGCTGTGCCGGCTATTTTAAAGTCCATATCGCCGTAGTTATCCTCTATGCCCTGGATGTCGGTAAGAACGACGTATTTACCGTCCTCACCGCTGACCAGCCCCATGGCGATGCCAGCGACGGCGGCCGTGGTCGGTATTCCCGCGTCCATCAGCGACAGGCTTGAAGCGCAGACGCTGGCCATGGAGGTGCTGCCGCTGGAGCTCAAGACCTCGGAGACTAATCTGATGGTGTAGGGGAAGTCCTCAGCCTTGGGCAGTATCGGCTCAATGGCTCGCTCCGCCAGAGCGCCGTGCCCGATTTCACGCCTCCCCGGCGAGCCGACACGCTTGGTCTCACCAGCGGAGAAGGGCGGAAAGTTATAGTGATGGATGAAGCGTTTCTTTTCCTCTATGCCCAGCCCGTCGAGCGGCTGCTCCTTGCCGACGGAGCCCAGGGTGGTAATGGTCAGGACCTGGGTCTGTCCCCGGGTAAACAGGGCCGAGCCGTGGGTGCGGGGTAGCAGCCCTACCTCACAGCTGATGGGCCTGACTTCGTCCAGACCCCGCCCGTCGATACGTTCCCCCTTATCAAGGAGAAGGCCCCTTATTTCACTCTTGGTTCGGCTCTCTAAAGCGCCAGCTATGTCCTCTTCGGCAAATGTCTCGCCAAAGCTCTCCACAAGCTCTTTCTTCAGGTCGCTGATGGCGTCTTCTCGCTGTGACTTCTCCGGCTGCTTAAGGGCCGGTACCAGCTTAGCATCGACTATGGACGCAATCGCCGCCAGCGCCTCTGGGTTGACCCCGCTTTGCGGAGCCTCTAGCTTGGGCTTACCGCAGGCTTGCTGGAGCTGCTCTTGGAGCTTGATGATACCCTGGTTGGTCTGGTGTCCGAGCTCTATCGCCTTGAGTACGATGTCCTCCGGAGCCTCCCTGGCGCCGGCTTCCACCATTACTATCGCTTCCTTGGTGCTGACGACGACCATGTCGAGCTGGCTGTCTTCCAGCTGGGCCAGGGTTGGATTCAATATAAGCTCGTCGTTTATATAGCCTATATGGACCGCGCCTATCGGACCATCGAAGGGCACCTCCGAAATCGATAGCGCCGCCGAGCCGCCGATGACCGCCAGTATATCGGGGTCGTTTTCCTGGTCGGCGGAAAGGACGGTAATGATAATCTGAATGTCGTTGCGCCATTCCTTGGGCAGCAGTGGGCGTATCGGCCGGTCGGTCTGACGGCTGGCCAGGGTTGCCTCCTGGCTGGGGCGCCCCTCCCGGCGGATAAAGCCGCCCGGAATCTTGCCGGCGGCGTAGAGCCTCTCTTCATAATCGATGGTCAGGGGCAGAAAATTTACCCCTTCCCGGGGCTCTTCGCTGGTGCAGACGGTAACCAGGACTACGGTATCCCCGTAGCGGGCGGTTACCGCCCCGGCTGCCTGTCCGGCCAGCTTTCCGGTGTCGATAATAAGCCTTCTACCACCGACATCACACTCGAAAGAATTAGGTGTTATCAAAATAGCCTCTCCCCAAATTTACTTACGTAGACCGAGCCTGGCAATCAGGCTGCGGTATCGGCCGACATCTTCTCGACTCAAGTAGGCGAGTAACCTTCTTCTCTGTCCGACCAGCTTAAGCAGCCCCCGTTGCGTGTGATAGTCATGCCGATTTTCCATCATATGCCCGGTCAACTGGTTTATCCTTTCGGTGAGCAAGGCTATCTGAACTTCAGTAGAGCCTGTATCTCCTTCACTGAGCCCGAATTTGCTTATGATTTCGGTCTTCTTCTCTTTTTCCAAAATTACAACCCCTCTATTCCCGGTTATTTTAACAGATATGAACTATCCTTTATAATCAATCGATTATAGCACAACCAGTGACGACTGTAAATTTAATGGGCATGAATTAAGCCTGCTTGACTTTGCAAAAAATAGTAGTTATAGTTAGGGCTGTAGTCGAAACCTTGGTTAAGTGTTGCTTCCCAGCTTGAACTTTGCGTAGCAGAGAACCCTCGGGGTAAATAGTATTACAAGCTATAGGTCCGACAAAGGGTTTTAGAGCCAGGAGACTGCAACCACGACAAGGGACTAACAAAATATGAGGAGGGGCAGTAAATGGCTCTGGAAGACAAGACCCTCGTATGTCGCGACTGCGGGCAGGAATTCGTTTTCAGCACCGGTGAGCAGGAGTTTTACCAGTCTCACGGTTTGCAGAACGAGCCCTCTCGTTGTCCGGAGTGCCGGGCGGCAAAACGGAAAGAGCGCTTTGGTGACTCCAATCAAGAGCGGCGGATGTTCACCGTAACCTGTGCCGAGTGCGGCGTCGAAACCACCGTGCCTTTTGAACCCAGAGAAGGACGCCCGGTCTATTGCAAAGAGTGTTACGCTAAGCAAAGAGAAGGCGGATAAGCCTTCGCGTTAGCTGGTTGCCAACTGTAGACCATGAATGTTGGTACCTGTCGGGTTGAACTCCGCTTTCCGGAGAATCTATCGCTTAAGGGTAAGCGGCAGATATTGAAGTCTATCATTACCCGCCTCAGGAACAAGTTCAACATCTCCGTGGCGGAAGTGGACGATAACGACCTCTGGCAGCGGGCGACCCTGGGCATTTGCTGCGTCAGCAATAACAAAAGATATACCAACGAAGTCCTCTCCAAGGCGGTGGATTTTATCGTTAACGGTCGCTTTGAGCTAGAGATACTGGACTACGAGATCGAGATCCTGCCTGTTTTCTGACCGGGGTTTTATGGACACCTCTGCCTTTCTGCATCATCTCACCGCTCAACCCGCTTATAGCGGTCAGATAGCTCATCGGGAGCCTATCCCGCGCCGCCAAGCGAAATGTGCCGAATTAGCCAGTCCCCTGGAAGCCGCTCTTGAGGACTGTCTCAGTAAGCACGGATTATTACCCTTCTATAGTCATCAGGCTCAAGCCATAAACCATGCCCGCCAGGGCAAGAACGTGATGGTGGCTACTTCCTCAGCCAGCGGCAAAACCCTTTGCTATAACGTCCCCGTTATGGAGGCAATCCTGACCGAGCGTGGCAGTTGCGCTCTTTACCTCTTCCCGACCAAAGCCCTGGCTCAGGACCAACTGCGAACTTTATGGGAGCTTTTCCACCCCAAACTTTTGTCTGCAGGTGATTTCGCCACCTTCGACGGCGACACCCCCAAAGCGGAACGGGGGGACATCAGAAGGCGGGCGCGGCTGATACTTACCAACCCCGATATGCTCCACGTGGGCATATTGCCCAACCACCAGCAGTGGTCGCGGTTACTGCGCCGCCTGAGGTATGTGGTGGTGGACGAAGCCCATAGCTACCGCGGCGTCTTCGGCTCCCACGTGGCCGACGTGCTCCGCCGCCTGCGGCGGCTCTGCCGGTTCTATGGCTCCAACCCCCAGTTTATCTGCTGCTCGGCGACTATCGCCAACCCCGGCGAGCACGCCGAAAAGCTGGTGGGCTTGCCCTTCAGCGTGGTCGATAACGACGGCTCACCCCACGGCGGCAAGGAATTCGTCTTCTGGAATCCACCTCTTATAGATACGGCGCGGAGCGTCCGCCGCAGCGCTAACGGCGAGGCGTCCAACCTGTTCGCCGAGCTGGTAAACCAGGATATCCGTACCCTGACCTTCGTGCGCACCCGCCAGCTGACCGAGGTTATCTATAATTACACAAGGCGTAAGCTGGCGGAAATCGACTCCACTCTGCCTAAGAAAATCAAGCCCTACCGGGCGGGCTATCTCCCTGAGGACAGGCGTAAAATAGAGCGTGAGCTTTTCAGCGGCCAGCTTACCGGTGTGGTGGCGACCACGGCTTTAGAGTTGGGCATAGACATCGGCGACCTGGAGGCTACCGTGCTCACCGGCTATCCGGGGAGCATCGCCAGCACCTGGCAGCAGGCGGGCCGGAGCGGGCGGAGTAAGGAAAAGTCTTTGAGCTTTCTCATCGGGTTGGACAATCCCCTCGACCAGTATTTTATGCGCCACCCCGAGTCCTTTTTCGGCAAGAGCTTCGAGAACGCACTGGTCAATCCCGATAACCCCTACATCTTGCGCGCCCACCTTCTTTGCGCCGCCTGGGAGTTACCACTGACCAGCCTGGATGAGGAATTTTTCGGCCCTGCATTAGCTACGGAGAGGAAAGAATTAGAGGCGCAGGGGCTGCTGCGGGAGCTTAAGGGTAGGTGGCATGTTGCGCCCTCGATTGCCTACCCCGCCCAGGGCGTCAATATCCGCGCCGCTTTCGGAGAAAACTACGCTATCATCGACAGCTCCAGCGGCGCTCTCATAGAAACTATAGATTCCAGCACGGCTCTGTTTTTTATCTTTCCCGGCGCCATCTACCTACACCAGGGGGAGTCCTATCTGGTCGAGGAGCTCGACCTTTCGGCGCGCACCGCCTACGCCAAGCCGGTAGAGGTCAACTACTACACCCAGGATAAAGAGCTCACCGACCTTCATATCATTAAAGTAATAAAGGACAAGGCTTGTCGCGGCACCAAGGTCTACCTGGGCGAGGTCGAGGTCACCACGCGGGTGGTCGGCTTCAAGAAGAAGGCGCAGTTCACCGAGGAGGTCATCGGGGAAGAGCCCCTCGACCTCCCCCCGCAGCGCTTTCCCACCATCGCCCTCTGGTTCGACCTACCCCCGAAGACGGTGAAGCGGGTGGACGAGGATGATGTCGGTCTTGATTTTGCCGGCGGGCTGCATGCCGTCGAGCACGCCGCCATCGCCATTCTGCCTATGTTTGCCCTCTGCGACCGCAACGATATCGGCGGGGTTTCCACCCCCCTCCACCCCGATACGGGTAGGCCTCAGATATTTATCTACGACGCCTATCCCGGCGGCATTGGCATTGCCGAGAGGGGTTTTGACCTGGCGGAGGAATTGTGGCAAACTACACTGAAGGCGATTGAGGAATGTCCCTGCGAAGACGGCTGCCCCAGTTGCGTTCAGTCGCCCAAGTGTGGCAATAATAATAAGCCCCTGGATAAAAAGGCAGCCCAGGTATTGCTGGAAGGGCTGTTGGGTAAATAAGGGAGTCAAAGAGGGACGGAGTCCCTCTTATAAAATTTCTTCCCCTTCCCCTTGCAAGGGGAAGGGGATAAAGGGGATAGGGTTGAAAGACATCGAACAAGCCCTAAAGCCCAGCCGCGATAGCTGGTTCAAGCGGGCGATGGGCCTCTTCGACCGTCCCACCGTTGACGAGGCGGTGTGGGCGGAACTGGAAGAGTTGCTCATCTCGGCGGACGTGGGATTCAACACCACCGAAAAACTGCTGGAAAGGGTGAAGCAGAGAGCCAAAGAGGAGAAATTCACTGAAGGCTCGGCGTTGCGCGAAGCCCTGCAGCAGGAGATGGTCAAAATCCTCAGTATTGAGGTTCGGCCGTTGGCTCCTCAATCACCGCCCAAGGTGGTTATGGCGGTGGGCGTTAACGGCAGCGGCAAGACCACCTCTATCGCCAAGCTGGCCTATAAAGCTAAGAAAGAGGGGAAAAAGGTTATACTGGTGGCGGCCGATACCTTCCGGGTGGCGGCTATCGACCAGCTCAAAAAGCTGGCCGGAGATATCGGCGTCGACGTCGTTGCTCACCAGCCGGGTGGGGATGCCGGGGCGGTGGTCTTCGACGCTCTGGAGGCGGCGCGCAGCCGCAACGCCGACGAGGTGATTATCGACACCGCGGGACGGCTGCACACCAAGTTTAACCTGATGGAGGAGCTGAAAAAGATTAAGCGGGTGGCGGCTAAGATTGACGACAGCGCTCCGCACGAAGTGCTCCTGGTGCTGGACGCCACCACCGGCCAGAACGGTCTGACCCAGGCTAAGCACTTCACCGAGGCGGTGGGGGTAACCGGTATCTTTCTGGCCAAGCTGGACGGCACGGCTAAGGGGGGCATAGTGCTGGCTATCTGCGATGAACTGAAGATACCCATACTGTTCGTCGGCGTTGGCGACGACATGGAAGACATGGCTCCCTTTGACGCCGAGAGCTTTGTTCGGGCATTATGTTCCTGATAATTGGAGGTAGAGTTTGATTACCATATCTATAAACCCGATAGCCTTTGCCATAGGGTCGTTCAGCGTCAGGTGGTATGGCGTTATGGTTGCCCTGGCGGTGCTGGTGGTGGTGCTGTGGGTGTTCTGGGAGATTAAGAAGGGGGCTAAGGTTTCCTACGATACCCTCTTTACCGCCGCCCTTATCGCCATCCCCTCGGGGATAATCGTCTCCAGGATGCTCCACGTTATTGACTTGTGGGACTACTACAGCGCTAACCCGGGGCAGATAGTCGGTTTTTCCGGGCTTACCATCTACGGGGCTATTCTAGGCGCGGTTCTGGGTATCTGGATTTACAGCAAGTTCAGCCATTTCCGCTTCGGTTATGTTATGGACTTGGTGGCTCCGGGCGTCCTGCTGGCTCAGGCTGTGGGCAGGGTAGGCTGCACCATAAACGGCTGCTGCTATGGCGCCGAAGCACCGTCCTGGCTGCCCTGGTCTGTGGTCTATACTCATCCGGAGAGCTATGCCCCTCTGGGGGTAGCCCTTCACCCCACCCAGGTCTATGAGATTGTCTTTCTGCTCATAGCCTTCGGCGTATTGTTCCCGTTAAGGAAGAGGTTTCAGCCCGATGGCTCCCTGTTTCTCATCTACCTGGGCGCATATTCCGCTTGGCGGGTGGGTGTTGGTTTCCTGCGGGACGGGACGTCCTTCCTCTTCGGCCTGCATCAGGCGCAGGTGATTGGCATAATCATCTTGATTATCGTTATCACGGTCCTCATCTGGCGGACGCGCTGGGTGAAGACGCCGAGTTCTACTTAATGGTGGGCGGGATGCCTACTCTTCTTCCGAAGCGCAAATTTTTCACTAAAATACCTGGTGAATCCATGTATATTTTAACGATTGGTCATCGTTTGGCAAGAATGGTAACTAGAGTTAGTTAAGTAGAGGTAAGTAGAGGTAAGTATAGGTAAAAGTAGTCAGCTGTTCGGTGGGGGGAATAGGGGGGTATTACTTGCCCAGTCGCCTTCGCCGGGCGTTCTTTTTTGCTTTCAGGCGTGCCGCTTCTCTCTTGGACACGAAATGACGACGTGATTTTGCTTCCCTAAGGACGCCGTCCATCTGCACCATCCTCTGGAAGCGTCTCAACAGGGAGTCTTCGGTTTCGCCTTCACGTCTGGATACTTTCAGTGGCATAAAAAATCAACTCACTCTATCAACATACATAGGCCAGGTATTACCCGGCCTATGTACGTTCTTTAGATCAACCTTATCGGTTCGTTCTGATCTTACTGTAGCACTCGCTACAGTATACCGGTCGGCCTTCTCTCGGCTCGAACGGCACTTCGGTTTCCTTACCGCACTCGGCGCATACCGCCGGGAACATCTGACGCCGGGACCTGTAGCCGTAGCTATCATTACCGTAGCGTTGTGCTTTCCTGGCTTCGCGGCAGGCGGGACAGCGCTTGGGCTCGTTGGTGTAGCCCTTGGACTGGAAGAACTCTTGTTCCTCGGCGCTGAAGGTAAACTCGGCTCCACAATCGGAGCACTGGAGTTGCTTGTCCTCAAAAGACATTGAATGACCTCCTCTCCTGTTATTAGTTGGCTAGAGTTGCGGTCATCCAATACTTGAGTAAAGCTATTTAGGTTTAACTCTGTTTGTGATAACCTGAACCTTAAACCACTATTCGTATTATACCATACATAATTTATTTGTAAAGCAAATGTCAAGTTTAGAGTACAAAGAGACTCTGTTTGGCCTAGTCAGAGGGGGCGAAGTCAACTAGGTTCAGCCTGAGCCTCTCCTTGCCCCCCCAACGGTCTATCTCTAGGTTATAGACGATATCGAGCCGGGGGGATATCTCGGCCAGGTAGCCGCCCAGGCGAAAGCCCACCCCGTCCCAGACCGTGCCGCCCTGCCTCAGTTTCAGTCTCAGGTGCTGAGCGCCGTTGCCCATGGTGCGGCAGTTGATTACCTCGGCGCGGTGGCTGAGGAAGGTGGGGGAGGGGTTGCCCCGGCCGAAGGGGGCTAGCTGTTGCATGGTATTAAAGGTGTCACCGCTTAAGTCGGGAAGGGTGACCTCGGCGTCGATATCCAGCCGGGGGCGCAGGTCGGCCTCGGCAAGCTGTTCGGCGGCCAGACGGGTGAGGTGTTCCTGGAGGTGGGGCAGGTTCTCGGTGGGCAGGGTGAAGCCGGCCGCCTGGGAATGACCGCCGAAATGGGACATGAGCTCACGGCATTGGGTCAGCGCCTTTATGATGTTGAACTCGGGGATGCTGCGGCCGCTGCCGCTGCTTACCGTCTCGCCGGTGCGGACAACGATAGCCGGGCGGTAGAATTCCTCGGCCAGCCTGCCGGCTATCAGCCCGGCAATGCCGAGAGGATAGTCCTTGTCGGCGGCGACCAGCAGGGGTGAAATTCCCTGGGCCACTATCTGCTCTCTGGCGGTCGCCCAGACCTGGGCGGTCAGCTTCTGCCGCTCGGTATTCTTCTCTTCCAGCCAGATAGCCAGGTCGCGCGCCTCCTGGGGCGATTCGGTCATCAGCAGTTTATAGCTGGTCATGGCGTGGGCTAGCCTGCCAGCCGCATTGAGGCGGGGGGCAATAGTCCAGGAGATGCTCTCGGCGCTCAAATTCCCCGGCGTTAAGCCCGCCTGGGATATAATCTCCCCGATGCCGAGGCGGGGGGTGGTATTCATCAGCTTCAGCCCCTCTTTAACCAGGTAGCGGTTCTCTCCCGAAAGGGGCGCCATATCGGCCACCGTGCCTATGGCGGCCAAGTCCATGAGCTCGTCCGGTGGCTCCTCTTTCCCCAGGTTCAGGAACAAGGCCTGAAGCAGCTTGAGGGCGACGCCGGCACCCGTTAGCTCGGAGAAGCCGTAGCTGGAATCAGCCCGCTTGGGATTGATGGTGGCGACGGCGGGCGGCATTTCGGGCAGGGGGGAGTGGTGGTCGGTGATGACTATATCCAGACCCAGCTGATTGGCCCGCTCGACCTCGGGCAGGGCGGTAATGCCGCAGTCGACGGTGATAACCAGGCTGACGCCCTGCTTCTGCAAGTTCTCCAGTGCGGTTACGTTGAGCCCGTAGCCCTCGGTGAGGCGGTGGGGTATGTAGGGAACGGTCTTGGCCCCCAGCCTGGTCAGCCCCTGGACGAGTATGGCCGTGCCGGTGATACCGTCGGCGTCGAAGTCGCCGTAGATGGCGATTGTTTCTCCGGAAAGCAGTGCCCGGTAAATCCTGGCTATCGCCGGCTCGATGTCGGGGAGTTGGGAGGGGTCGCCGGCCAGGCGCTTATCGCCGCTGATGAAGGCCTCTAACTGGGCAGGCTCGGTAATCCCGCGATTATATAGAAGCTGGGCTATCAGGGGGGAGAAACCGCCGCTTGCCGCCAGACGCTCGTCTGGAGCCGTCGGCAAAATGTTCCAGCGGTAGCGACTCAATTCATGCCTCGGAGTACTTTCGGAAGATAAGGACCGAGTTATGGCCGCCGAAGCCGAAGGAGTTGGAAAGGGCGATGCTAACCTTAGCCTGGCGGGCGGTATTGGGCACATAGTCCAGGTCGCACTCGGGGTCGGGGTGGGTGAGGTTTATCGTCGGCGGTATGATGCCGTTCTGGATAGCCATAATGCATATCGCCGCCTCGACGGCGCCGGCGCTACCCACCATGTGTCCCGTCATCGACTTGGTGGAGCTTACCGGAATCTTGTAGGCGCGGTCGCCGAATACCCTCTTGATTGCCTTGGTCTCCATCTTGTCGTTGAGCTGTGTAGAAGTGCCGTGGGCGTTGATATAGTCGATTTCTTCGGGCTTGATTCCGGCTTTGTCCAGTGCCCGCTGCACCGCCACAGCCGCGCCCTCACCGGTCTCGAGGGGGGCGGTAATGTGATAGGCATCGGCGCTGGTTCCGTAGGCCATCATCTCGGCCAGTATTTTAGCCCCCCGTTCTTTGGCATGGGCAAGGCTTTCCAGGATGAGAACGCTAGCCCCCTCGCCGATGACAAAGCCATCGCGCTCGGCGTCGAAGGGGCGGGAAGCTAATTGCGGCTCGTCGTTTCGGGTCGAAATAGCCTTCAGGGCGTTGAAAGCGCTGACGCCTACGGGGTTGATTATAGCCTCGCTGCCGCCGGCTATCATCGCTTTAGCGTCGCCGCGCTTTATGGTCTCGTAGGCGATGCCGACGGCATCCGAGCCGCTGGAGCAAGCCGAAGTGGTGCACAGGTTGGGCCCCATGGCTCCCAGCGTGATGGATGCCTGCGCCGAAGCTATGTTGGGCATCATCATCGGGATTAGAAAGGGGCTGACCCGGTCGGGGCCCCTCTCCAGTAAGACCTTGGTCTGTTCGAACAGGGTGGTCAGGCCGCCGATGCCGCTGCCGATTATGATGCCGATATCGTATTTGTTGGTATCGTCTATCTTCAGGTTGGCCTGTTTGGTTGCCTCAAGGCTGGCGGCTACCGCCATTTGCGAAAAGCGGTCGTTGCGGCGGGCTTCCTTGGGGTTCATATAATTGCTGGCGTCGAAGCCCTTTACCTCGCCGGCAATCTTGGTCTCAAAGCCATCGGTATCGAATAGGGTGATGCGGTCTATCCCGGACCTGCCGGCGGCAAGCGCTTCCCAGGCGTCGGCGACATTAAGACCGAGGGGGCAGATGACCCCCATACCGGCAACTACGACTCTGCTATCTAAAGTTGACATAACATTAAAGAGGAGGAAAGTTTTGATTAGCTATTTTTACCATAAATTCGACTTATCTGCAAGGAAAGCTTATTCCTGAGCCCCACCCCAGAGGTCTTTCTTCCCACCCAAGACCCACCCTATAGAGGTGTCACCTCTATAGACTTCTCTCCACACCCCTCCGTCATTGCGAGGAAGTCCTTTGGAGGAAGGACGACGAAGCAATCTCATATGGTATCGCCTTGTCCCTTTAAGACCTTCTATATATTTGACCAGCGTGAAATCAGGCCATATAATTTTTATATAAATGGTTAAAAGTTCGGAAGCGCCCAGTATTGCCTTGGATACGGTGGGCTGTAAGCTCAATCAGGCGGAGAGCCAGCTTTTCGCACGGCAGTTTGCTAAAGCGGGCTATCGGCTGGTGACGGCGGATAACGGGGCTGATGTCTACATCCTCAATACCTGCACCGTTACCCATGTCGCCGATGGCAAGTGCCGTCGGCTGCTGAATCAAGCCCGCCGCCGCAACCCCGACGCCCTGGTGGTGGCTGTCGGCTGCTATGTGGAGCGCGCTCGCCAGGATTTGGCCCGGCTCGATGGCGTTGACCTTGTCCTGGACAACAGCCAGAAGATGAACCTAGTCTCCCGGCTGGAGGAGTCGGGCTACCTGAGCCGCCCCTCCGCGGCGCCTTCGGCTAACGCCGATTTCAGGACCCGCGCCTTCGTAAAGGTTCAGGACGGCTGTGATAACTTCTGCTCTTTTTGTATCGTACCCTTAGTCAGGGGGAGAGAAAGAAGCGTCCCCGTTGAACATGTCCTCGCCGAGCTCAACGAACGCGTTGCCGATGGCGATAAAGAGGTGGTGCTCACCGGCACCGAAATCGGCGCTTATAACTACAAAAACGTTGGTTTAACCGGACTGCTAAAGCGCATTTTAGCCGAGACCGAGATTGCCCGCTTAAGGCTCTCTTCACTTCAGCCGCAGGAGATAACCCCTGAGCTTATCGGGCTGTGGAGTGACGAACGGCTGTGCCGCCACTTCCACCTCTCGCTGCAGAGCGGCAGCGACGCCCTGCTGGAGCGCATGGGCAGGCGCTATAACGCCGCCGACTACAAACGGGCGGTGGAGCTAATCAGGGAGGCTGTGCCCGAAGCGGCTATCACCGCCGATGTTATCGTCGGCTTCCCCGGCGAAACCGAGGCCGAGTTCCAGGATAGCTATAATTTTGCTAAAAAGATGCGCTTTGCCCGTATTCATGTCTTTCCTTACTCACCGCGCCCGGGGACTAAAGCCGAGGCTATGCCCGACAGGGTAGAGGACAGGGTCAAGCAGGAGCGCAGTCGCAAAATGCGGGCTCTGGGCAGGGCGGGCATACGCAACTTCAGGAGAAGGTTTTTGGGTAAGACGGTGACGGTGCTTTGGGAGAAGCAGACCTGCGGCGTCTGGTCGGGACTTACCGATAACTACATCAGGGTATTTACCAAGAGCGATAAGGATTTAACCAATAAGCTGGTGCCGGTGAAGCTGGTCTAGTCCACCTCTATCCCCAGCACCACCGAGGTATCAATCTGGCGCTGGGGAATGTCCCAGTAGGTCTTTAATAGCTCGTCCTTATCGGGCTGTAGCTCAAAGCCGTGCTTCTCGTAGAAGTCAATCGCCCAAGTGGCGTCGGCCCAGGTGCCCACCAGGAGGCGGGGGGTGTTAACCAGTGTCTTGGTGTATTCCAGGAGCTTAGAGCTTATTCCCTGTCGCTGCCACTCGGTCAGAACATAGGCGTGGCGGATGAGGGTGGTGTCTTTAATCGGTTCCAGCCCCATAATCCCTACCAGCTCCCCATCGGCCTCCCAGCCGAAAAAGGTCACCCGCTTTAGCTCCTGCTCCAATTCGCTCATGGGCATATAGGGTTGAGGGTAGCAGTCATTGGGTATGGCGCCTTCATAGGCTCGGGCGGCTTCGTTTATGATAAAGTATAGCCGCTCGATATCCTGCGGCTGGCACTGCCGAATCATCACTTCTTAACAACTACCTGAACTAAACTCGCGCTAGGTTTATAACCACTTTTTTCTTCTGAAATAGACCAACAGTGAGGCAGCGATAACAGCCATTACCAGCAAAGCGGCAAAGTAACCCCAGTGCCATCCAAGCTCCGGCATGAAGCCGAAATTCATGCCGTAGATGCCAGCAACAAAAGTAAGTGGTATAAATATGGCAGCGAAGATGGTTAAAACCTTCATCACTTCGTTCATTTTGTTGCTGATGCTGGAAAGATAAACATCCAGCATGCCAGAAAGCATGTCCCTATAACTTTCCACAGTATCTATAATCTGGATGGTATGGTCATAAACATCTCTGAGATATATACCAGTAGATTTATGAATAGGCGATAACTCACCCCGTTCCAATGAATTGACCACTTCCCTCAGAGGCCAGATGGACTTTCGCAGGAATATCATCTCTTTCTTAAAGACACGGATAGTCTGCAATGTCTCTATAGTTGGATCTGTTGCCAACTCCTGCTCTGTATCCTCTATCCTTTCTCCAAGCTCTTCCAGAATTACGAAATAGTTATCAACGATACTATCAATTAAGGCGTAGGCAAGGTAATCAGCCGCTGATTTTCTGACGCGACCCTTGCTTTTTCTGATTCTCTCTCTTACAGGCTCGAAAATGTCGCCTACACGCTCCTGAAACGAAATAACAAAATTTCCCCCAAGTATCAAGCTAACCTGTTCTGCTTCTAACTCATGCTTCTCCTTATCATAGTAGAGCATCTTCAAAACAACAAAGATGTGGTTCCCGAAATCTTCTAATTTCGGACGTTGCCCTGTATTAACAATGTCTTCTAATACGAGGGGATGCAGCCCAAATTGTTTTCCGATTTTTTCTATCACCTCCAAATCATGGAGGCCATCTATGTTTATCCAGGTGATGGTAGGTTTGTCTTTAAAGGGAAAACATTCTTCAACTGTTTTTGCTTCCTTCTCTTCAAGCTGCGTTTCATCGTAATCAATGATTCTAATCCTTACCTTTTCAATCTTTCTCTCCCCTACATGGACAAGGGTCCCTGGGATAAGACCCACATTTTGTTTTGTCCTCTTCATGAACAATCTTGGCATATTGCACCTCCTTAGCGCCGGTCAGCCGTATCGGCGGTGGTCATGTTATCACTTTGTCACTAAGTTACTGGCTGCAGAACCTGATTACCTCGGCGAAGTTGTTGATTCGGGTCAGGTTGTTGGTTTCCAGGATGCCGTCGTAGGTAAGGCTTATCCAGGACTTGTGGTGGGTCTGGCTCAGCTTCTCCGCCATCGCCGCCACGATTCCCCCGGGCATACAGCCGTGAGGCATGACTGATATGACGCCGGCAAAACGGGGGTTCTCCAGCCACTCCACTCCGGAGCCGATGCTGAGCACTGCCTCGCTGCCGCACCGCGGCGACAGGTAAGACTCCGCCTTGGATAGTATCTGCTTTATTGAAGGCTCAGGCTCGTCCGATAGAGCTTTAAGATGGTTAAGCAGTTGGTGTTCACTATTCTCTACGAAGAGATTCTTGATAAAGCTATTTAATAGTTTTTTGATTCTTCTAAATCTGATGCTATCTTCAAGGTGCCGATAAGAAGCGTACTTTATCCACTCGCCCGTTGAAGATACGGTGACCTCCAGCCCAGCCGCTTCACAGACTTTAACCAGATTGTTGTTGCTGAATCGGTTGGAGCGCAGGTATATCTCGCCGTTGATACCGACCAGCGGTCTTCTGGGCAGGCTGGGGTCGATAGCCGACTTGAAGGCGCTGGTCGCCTGCTTTATAACGCTGGTAAAGTCCTCTTTCCGGCGGATGCTATCGCTCATCTCTTTCAGATGCTCGCTGAATAATCTGTCGGCTAGCCCCTTCTCCTTTTCGTAGGGGCGGGTGCGCCATACGAGTCTGTCCAGGCAATCAGCGGCAAAAATGCCTCGCATGGCAAGACGCTGGAAATCAGGTCCGAAATCCATATCGCGGTAGGCGTTATTCGAAATCGTGGTCAGCATGGGCACGTCGAAGCCAGCCTTCCGGAGCTCTCGGCTCTGTTCCAGAGCATACTTGCCCAGGCGGCAGGGTCCGTAGGCGCTTACCATCGCCACTTCCACATCATTGACGCGTTCGGGGTTCTGGTAAAAGAATTTCAGGAAGTCGCCCAGGGTGACACGATAGGGCAGGCATTCTGTGCCTGATGTTAACTGGTTGCTGTAGAAGAGGCTGCGCTCATCCGGCTCGGGCAGTACGATGACCCGGCCGCCACAGGCTTCCATGATGGTGCCAAGAACTTCGACAAAGGGTGCCATGTAAGGCAGGACCAGGGTCTTATTGTTGTTGATTATCGGCGGGGCGGAACGACGTATCTCCTCGGCGGGGACCTCTTGCCCTTTAGCGGCGCGGGCGTAGCTCGTAATGGTATCGACAAAGGCTTCCAGGCGGGTAACTAGTCCCGCCTCGGCGGCGTGCTCGTCTATTTCCAGCTGCCCCATGGGCTTGCCGCTCATGATGTCTTCCACCAGCTTCAGTATAAAAGAGTTGGGTCCGCAGCCGAAGTTGGTTACGGCCAGACCGTAGAGCCTTGGGTCTTGAGCAATAATCTTGGCCGCGGCGATGAACTTTTCCTCGTAGGACCAGTAGGGCCGGTCGGAGAATTCCTTCGGGTTGACCGTATCTAAGGGGAGGAAATCCAGCGGAATCGGCACTACACCGAGCTGCGCCAGCTTCTCGGCGATACCCAGATTAGCCCCGGAGTCCTGAGACATGTAAGAGCGCGCCAGCAGGACTACACCCAGTTGGTTACTCTCACCGAGCTGCTGGAGTAATTTAGAGCCGAACGCGGGAAGCTCCGCCTCGAAGCTATGCTGGGCGGCAATGCCGGCCAGAGCCGCCTTCTTACCCTGGCGGTGGCTGAATCCCATCATGGCGGCGGTCTCAGTCAGGTTTTTTATCACCTCGGCTTCGCCGAGGCTGAAGTCGAGCAACGGAGAGAGCAGCTTATCGCCCAAGTCCAGCACGGTGCGCACGATAAACGGGGACGCTTGCACCAGTGGGCAGGCGTATTGCTGGCTCTCATCGCTTTCTTTTAAGCCCAGCCTGATGCCGCAGGGATAGAGAATATAGTCAACTTTATCTTTAAGAGCATCGACGTGGCCATGCACCAGCTTCATCGGGAAACAGCTATCACTGTAGGCCAGCTCCACCGACCGTTCCACGATTTCCTTGGTGGTCTGGCTTGAGATGACAACCCGCACGCCAAGCGCATTCAGAAAGCCGATAAGCAGCGGTGCGAAGTCATATACCAGGAGCGCCCTAGGGATACCGACCACAGGCCCGGTGCCCGTCTCCTCATCGGAATCCTTGAGCAGCATTTTTTCCCGCTGGTCGAAGAAGTTTCCTCTTTTTTCCTGGGTCAGGGCGCTGTCATAGCGGTCGCAGCGGCTGCCGTAGAAGGTCGGCTTCTCACCGGCCAGCCTCATCTGGGTGATGGTGCAGTTGTTATCGCAGCCCTTACAGACGAAGGTGGTCAGCTTACAGTCGCTGTCGATTAGTTTCTGTAAGCCCTTAAACTTTGACTTCTTCTTGCCTACGGCTTCTTTTACCAGCAGCGCGGCACCGATAGCGCCGCTGACTTCGCGATGCTCAGACACGACCAGGGTCTTATCCTCGAGCTGCTGGCGGAAGGCGGCGACAATAGCCTCGTTATGAAAGACGGCGCCGGTGAGGACAACCTTGCTGCCGAGCTTTCGGTTGCCTAATACCTTGGAGAGATAGTTCTTGGCGATGGAGTGGGAGAGGCTGGCGGTAATCACCGGCAGCGGTACGCCCTCCTGTTGGGCCAGGGCTACCGACTGCCCCATGAAAGCGGCACACCTTGTGCCCAGGTCGATGGTATGCGGCGCGGTGAAGGCCAGCCGGGCGAAGTCGCCGTTGGTTACCCGCACGCCCAGCATCTCGGCCAGCTCGTCGATGAAGCTCCCCGTGCCGGCGGCGCAGGCTTTGTTCATCTGGTAATCGACCACGACGCCGTTTCTCTTGATGACCAGCTTGGAGTCCTGCCCGCCTATCTCGATGATATCTGCCTCGGGGTCTATTTCGGCGGCGGCTCTGGTCTGGGCCGTGATTTCATTCTTAATCAGGTCGGCACCGATGAAGCCGCCGACCAGGTATCGGCCGGAACCGGTAACACCCACCCCGGCCACGGTGACCTTGGCGGCGCCGTCGGCGAGCAGATTCTGGAATACCTGTTTGACGGCATCGATGGGCCGGCCCGCCGTCATCAGGTAGTTTTTGGCGATAACCTTTTTGCCCGACTCGTCGAGGATGACCGCCTTGGTGCTGGTGGAGCCGACATCGATGCCCAGATAGCCCGAACACGGCTTTTCAATCACCAGTCCGGCGGGGCTTTGGGGGACGGGGGTTTCCTCCAGCTTGGCCATTTCGAAGTAGCTCTGGAGGGAATCTGTTTCCGGCAAGAGGCTAACCGATGAACGTCGGTCCCTTGAAAGCAGGGCCGCTCCCAGCGCCTCGATATGCAGGCTATTTTCGGGAACGTTCACCCCTACGGGGTGGTCCTCTCTGGCGGTGAGCACCTCGCTGAGCGCCTTGACGATGGCTTCGTTGGCGGCGACGCCGCCGAGGAGATAGACCGGCTCTTCGAAGGCGCCCTTGTGCAGGGAGACGACCATGCGGGCGATACTCTCGCAGAGGGCATAGAGCATAGCCGATATGGAAACTCCCTTCTGCTGGAGGTGAATGAGGTCGCTCTTGGCGAAGACGCTGCACCGGGCGGCTATACGCGGCGGCCTGTCTCGACATTGGAGGGCAAGACGGGCGAAATCGTCCATGCTAATGCCGAGCCGATAGGCCTGTTGCTCGACGAATCTGCCGGTGCCGGCGGCGCAGAGCGGGTTTGAGGCTACCTTCCAGGGCTTTTTCAGCCCGTCCTCAAGCCCGATGACAAAGGAGCTTTGCCCCCCAATCTGAATAATGGTCTTGGCGTCGGGGTGGCGGCTGAGCAGCCCGGAGGCAATGGCCAGGGAACTGCTGTACTCGCCCCAATGGAGCTCTTCGGGGATAACGGCTTTGCCGGAGCCGGAAACGCCGACGGCGAGGATTTCGGAGAGGTCATCCAGCCTGCCCAGCAGCGAGTTGACCGCCGACCTGGCGTTGGCGGTGATTTTCTCGATATCGAGCTTGACGACCTTGCCGTCCTCGTCAATCAAGCAAAGCTTGACATTTACCGAGCCGATATCCAGCCCCAAGAAGTAGGACACCTGTTTATCCTCCGTTAGAGGGTCTATAAAGAATCTTTTATCAATTTTAGGGCCGTTAAGGTCGCAAACTGGCTTCGGGAAGCGGCTCTTCCGGCGAGCGTTGCTTTAAGACTGCCTTATAGTAGTCCATCACCCGTTGGGCAACGCGTTCCCATCCGTAGTCGGCGGCCTTGATTTTGCCCCTGGCTCCCATTTCCTGCCTCAGCCGGGCGTCGGTGGCCAGCGAAATCAGCGCTTGAGCCAGCATACGCTTATTTTTCGGCGGCACCATCAGGGCTTCGACGCCGTGAGTGGCTACGCTGGCATAGCCGTCTATATTGGAGGCAACGATGGGCTTGCCCATCGCCATCGCCTCCAGCAGGATGAGGCCAAAGCTCTCCCTGCCCGTAGCCGGCGAGCAGACGATATCCGCCGTCTGGTAGTATCGGGGTAAGTCTTCCTGGGATACATAGCCCGCAAAGACGATATCCTTCCAGCCCCTCCTTTTCACCTGCTTTTCGTACTGTCGGCTCCATCGGGTGCTGGGCCCGACCAGGATAAGCCTACAGTTACCAATCTCTTTCCTTACCTTCTTGTAAGCGCCCAGCAGGTAGTTTACTCCCTTGCGCTTCTCCAGCCGGCCGACGAACACTATATTTATCTTGCCGTCGCGGAACTTATCAATCGGCGGCACATCGGGAGAAAAATGCTCTAGGTCAACGCCGTTGGGGATAATCGTATAGTCTCCGGGGAAATGCCCGCTGATGAACTCCCTGGCGGGCTTGGAGACGGCGATTCTGCCGTCGAGCTTGCGAAACCATTTCTTTAAGAAAAGCATAGTAAAGGGCTTCCAGAAAGTGTAACCGCGGCTGTCCATAGCATGGAAAGTACCCACATTGGCGGCGCGGGATAGGCGCAGTACGGTGGTGCATAGCATCGGGACCAGCGGTTCGTGAAGGTGGATGACGTCGAACTTTTCGCGTTCGAGCACCGGTTTTACCTTGGACGATATCCAGGGGGTAAGGGTTATGTGGGCCACCGAGCCGCTGCTGGGAGTGGGCCAGGCTCTGCCTAAGCAGATGAGCCTGTCGTCGGAGGTGGCACCTTTAGATGCGGGAGCGATTATCTTGACCTCATGGCCCATTTTGATAAACTCACGCTCTAGCGCCGAGATATGATTAACCACGCCGCCGGGGTAAGCGAAATCGTAGGGGGATACCAGTGCTATCTTCAATCCTTTTCTCTTACCTCTGCTTATTCGGGTGCGGTGGGTTAAAATATAGACGGTTGGCTGACGGTTGTCAATGTTATTGGCGGGGGTGTATTTCAGGCATGCGCCTATAGGGATTCAAACCCGCGACCCTCGGTTCTGAGGGTGAAGAGTAGCTGTACCGAGTAGGCCTGTGTATTGTGACCCGAGTGTCAAAACGGCTTTCTGTATCATAGGCTCGGGTGCTCTCTCCATATCTGTTAGTGCCTAGCCCTCTGATAACCACCTGCCTCTGGACAAAGAGGGGCTGATGGTGTAGTATTATGTAAGAACCGATCTAACTGGGAGGTTCGGTCGTGGCAAAAACTTATCAAGGAAGACAGGTGACCTGCCGGTTGCGGACTTTAGATATCATTTCTATCCTCAAACAGACGTTTGAGTGAAGAACCAGGCCATATTTAACTCAGGCACGCCAGCATACCCCCAATTTTAAACCCTAAACTCGCTAAGCCTTCCTTGCCCTGCCTAATTTCTCATTAGTTAACTCTTGTTTACTGGTTTTCTTTTGAGGGTTGCCTGAACCTTAATAAAGCAGAGGTGAAAGATAGAATCGAGCCATGATTCGTAAAGGATTAATCAGCGGTAGTTACCGTCCCCTAACTGAAGACTCAATAATCAAGATAGACCGCACGGTGATGAGGGTAATTGAGGAGGTGGGTTTCGAGGTAAACTCGGAGGCGGCCCTCCAGCTCTTTGAAGAGGCCGGAGCCTGGGTGGATAGGGGGGAACGGCGGGTACGCCTGCCTCAGGCAAAGGCCCGGAAGCTGATAGGGATGGCACCGCCCGAGGTCAGGCTCTGCGGCCAGGAAGAGAAGCATGACATCTTCCTCGGCGACAGCCGGGTCTATACCGGGACGGGGGGAACCGCCCTCTATATCTATGAGCCGACTACCAAGCAGAGGCGGCTAGCTACCCTGGAAGACCTTAAGCGTATCGCCAGGCTGGTTAACCGCCTGGATAATATCCACCTCTTTATGCTGCCCACCTATCCCAATGAGCTCCCTATAGAGCAGGTTGATGTAAACCGCTTCTTTGCCGGTCTGGACAATACCACCAAGCATATCATGGGGGGGGTTTACACCCTGGACGGGATAAAACAGGTGCTGCGGATGGCCGAGATAGCGGCTGGTTCTGCCGAAAAACTGGACGAGCGCCCTCTCATCTCTATGATAGCCTGCAGCATAAGCCCCCTGAAGATGGATGCCCAGTACGGTGACCTGGTAATAGAGATTGCCCAGAGAGGCATCCCCCTGGTATGTCCGGCCGAGCCGTTGTGCGGGGCGACCTCGCCGATAACGCTAGCCGGCAACCTGGTGATTCAGACGGCGGACTCACTGATGGGAGTTATGCTAACCCAGATAGTAAAACCGGGCACGCCGGTTATCTTCGGCTCGGTAGCGACCAATACCAACCTCAGCGACTTTAAGTATCTGGCCGGCTCGGTGGAGATGGGGCTGCTGAACGCCGCCGGTGCCCAGATGGCGCAGTTTTACCACCTTCCCTTCTACGCTACCGGCGGCATGACCGATTCTAAGGTGCTGGACGCCCAGAGCGGCTACGAGTCGGCTATAACCAGTCTCCTCTGTGCCCTGTCCGGCGCTAATTTTATCCATGATGCTGCCGGGATGATGGAGTTCGCTCTAACGGCCTGTTATGAGAAGTTCGTTATTGATAGTGAGATACTGGGAATGGTGATGAGGGCGGTGTCTGGTATAAAAGTTAGCGATAGTACCCTGGCCTTTGACCTCATCAAGGAGGTGGGGCCGGGGGGTAACTTCGTTGCCGCCAGGCATACCCGGCGTTTTATGCGCCGTGAGCACTATCGTCCTACTTTAAGCGACCAGAACAGCCGTGAGGAATGGGAGGCTAAGGGGGGAAAAGCTATCTGGCAGAAGGCGGGCGAAAAAGCGCGGCGGCTTATCGCCGAGCATAAATACCAGCTGCCCACGGCAGTAAGAGAGCAGATACTTTCCGAAATAACCGGCATTGTGGATTGAGATAGGCTGATGGCCCAAGAGGAGGAGCAAATTGCCCAGAGAGGGAATACTAGTTCCTAACCCATATGAGAGAATTACCGATGAGCAACTACAACAGATTCACCAGGCTTCCCTGCAGATACTGGTTGACCCCGGCCTGACCTGCTTCAGCAAGAAAGCGGCGGAGATATTCCGCAGTAACGGTGCCGAGGTTAAGGCGGTTGCTTCTGCTAACCATCCCTACTGGCATATAAAGATACCGGAAAAACTGGTTGCGGAGGCACTGGCTAACGCTCCCAAGACAGTCAAGCTGGGCGCCCGGAACCCGGATAATGCCCTTATGATGAAGGGCGACGAGCCGAGGGTCTACTTTATCTCCGGCTCGGAGACCAATATCTGGCTGAATGTCGATTTTCCCACCTACGTCAAGAAGTCTGATAATAGTGTTGAGATTAAGGTGCCGGAGTTTCACCCCCGGCGCGCCACCGTGGCTGACCTGTGTCAGTCGGCGCACGTCTGTGAGCACCTGGAGACACTGGACGGCTACATCCGTACCGTAAACATTCAGGACGAGGATATCACCGAGGACAATAAGGATGTCAATAAGTTCTTTGCCTCGTTGAATAACACCACCAAGCACTTTATGTCGGGGCTGACCAAGCTGGAACAGTTGGACAACGTGGTGAGCATGGCCGAGCTGATAGCCGGTGGAGAAGAGGCGCTCAAAGAAAACCCCATCATCTCCTTTATCACCTGTCTGGTCAAGAGCCCGCTGCAGTTTGTCGAGGATACCACCGATACCTTTATCGAGGTCTGCCGCCGGGGACTGCCCGTAGTTGTTTCCTCCTCTCCCCAGGCGGGGACTACGGCTCCTATCAAAGAGGCGGGTATTATGGCCCAGATAAATGCCGAGGTTCTGGCCGGCATAACCCTGGGCCAGCTGGTAAACAAGGGAACGCCGCTGCTTTACGGCAGCGTGCCGGTGAGGGCGCGGATGGATACCCTGGGCGATTCCTACGGCTCGGTGGAGACCAGCCAGTACAATATTGACTGTGTTCAAATGGCGCGGTTCTATAAGATACCCAACTATTCCACCTCAGGGGTGTGCGATACCAAGATACCGGGGCAGCAGGCATCGGTTGAGAGATTATTCTCGGATATAGTGGTGACCTTAAGCGGGCCCCAGTTTCTGCACTGTGCCTATGGCCTGCTCGACTGCAATGCTGTTTTCTGCCTGCTCCAGGCGGTTCTGGACGATGCCCACTTCCAGATGCTCAAGTTTTTCCTTAAAACCCCAAGAATTAATCAGCAGGAGCTGGCGGAAACCATGAAGCAGATAAAAGAGGTGGTGGCGACACCGCAGAAGCTGTATATCCGCTATATTCGGCCGGTGCTGCGCAGCGGGGAAATCTCGCCGTCCTATCCCTTTGAAGGGGATGGGGAGAGTGACGATGTGTTTGCCCTGGCCTACCAGAGGATGAACGAGCTTTTGGCCAGACCGGTAGAGCATATAGACCCGGATACCACAGCCAGGATATTCCAGGAGGTTCCCGGGCTTTTACCCAGGTTAAACGTTTACCGAGAAAGGAAATAGATATGACCGAAGACGATATTCTGGCCCGGCTTAAGGAGAATGTTATCCAGGGAAGGAAGACCCAGCAAGATGAGGGTATAGATGAGAAGTTGTCGGGCACACCGGGGGTGGTGGAGTTGATCCGGTTGGCACTGGAGAAAAATATCTCGCCAGCAGAGATAATCACCCAGGCTCTGACGGCGGGGATGCGGGTGGTGGGGGAGAAATTCTCCACCAAGGAGTATTTTATCCCCGATATGCTGGCTTCGGCGGATGCGGTAGGCGAGGCGATGGATATTCTCAAGCCGCTGCTTGAGGCGTCAAGTGTTGAGACCAAGGGAAAGCTCGCCATCGCCACGGTGAAGGGGGATATCCACGACATCGGTAAGAATATCGTGGCCATCCTGCTCAAAGGGGCGGGCTATGAGGTGCATGACCTGGGTAGTGATGTGCCTACAGAAAAGATTATCGAGTTTATCGGAAAAGAAAAGCCCGGTTACCTGGGTCTATCGGCGCTGCTGACCACTACCATGACCGAGATGGAGGTGGTTATCGAAGCCCTCAAAGATAATAGCTTAAGGGATAAGGTCAAGGTTCTCATCGGGGGGGCAGCGGTATCTGATGAGTATGCCCAGAAGATAGGCGCTGATGCCTATTGCCTGGATGGTTTCCAGGCCGTCAAGGTGCTGGATTCTTTTCAACAGGCGAAAGTTAACTGAGATATATTGAATAAGGAGGGGGCATGGCCGGAATTGCTGGAGTTAAGGGTGCCGATGACGGCGAACTGGCTCGTATGCTGGAGAGAATCAGGCATCGTGGTCCTCACGAGACCTGGGTAAATCAGGAGCAGGGGGTCAATCTGGGGTGCTGTGAGCTGAGTGTGGGGGGAGACTCTAAGCCCGGCTCACACTACACTGCCGAGGGCGGTAGGGCGGTGGTGCTCGATGGGCGTTTATATAATCGTGAGAAGGGAAACAAGACCGACGCCGAAGCGGTGCTGTCACTTTATAATAAATTCGGCGCCCGATTTGCCGAGAAGATAGACGGGGACTTCGCCTGTGCTATCTCTGACGGCGGTAAGATGATACTGGCCCGGGATTGGGCCGGTATAAAACCGCTTTACTACGGGCATAGCGGGGGGAAACTTTGTTTCGCCTCGGAGGCAAAGAGCCTGGTGGGCATTGCTGACGATGTTAAGGAATTTCCGCCCGGTTATGTTTATTCCCAGGAGCTGGGATTCCTGGGCTATTTACGCCAGAAGGTAGAAACCCCCGATTTTGAAGACTATGAGCAAGCCAAGAAGGTACTGCGCCAGCTTCTGGTGGAGGCGACCGAGAAACGGGTGAGAGACGGGGTGGTGGGGGGAGTTCTGCTGAGCGGCGGGCTGGACAGCAGCCTCATAATCTACATGGCTCATGAGATAAATCCGGATATTGAAGCCTTTACCGTAAGTATGGAAGAGGGAGAGGACCTGCCGCTGGCTAAAGATGTTACCAAATACCTGGGTGTTAAGCATCACATTTTGATATTCGGGGAAAAGGAGATAAATGAGATCTTGCACCAGGCCATCTCTCACCAGGAGATGTATGAGGAAAGCTGCGTGCACGGGGCGATAGCCAATTTCCTGGCGGCGCGGTTTGTTAAACCGCATACCGGTTGCGTCCTTACCGGCGAGGGGGCTGATGAGTTTCTCGGCGGGTATGACGGGCAATTTAAGCGGGGGGAGAATCCGGAGGAGGTCACCAGTATAGTGGACAAGCTTATTAGCGTCGCTCACAACACAGCACTGCAGAGGCTGGACAGGTTGGCGGCGGCCAATTCCATAGAAACCCGAACCCCTTTTCTTGATACCAGGGTGATGGATTTCTGCCTAAAGATTCCGCTAGAGTGCAAGATTCACGGTGAGGAACAGACCGGCAAGTGGGTTCTGCGCCAGGCTTTCGAGGACTCCCTGCCCGAACATATCATTTACCAGACCAAGCGGTTCTTTGCCCAGGGGTCGGGGGTGGCCTATATTATGCGCCGAATGGCGGAGAAACACATTACTGAAAAGGAACTCGCCGAACACAACCGGAAAGAGGGTAATCCCTGGCTATCTTCCGTGGAGGAACTGTACTACTACCGGATATTTAAGGAAACCTTCCCTGAGCCTGCCTTTGACCGACTGGTGGGCAGGTGGGACCCGTTCCGTCCGGACTTCTTCCGTTATATAGAGAAGGAGATTTCATAACCTGCTTCGTCTTTTTGGCTTTTAGCGTGTGTCTTTTTCAGGAGGGGGTTACCATCTCCTTGGCCTTGGCTCAGCGAGGAAAATGAAGGTAAATCTGGCGCGCCTAGAGGGATTCGAACCCACGACCCTCGGTTCCGAAGACCGATGCTCTATCCGCTGAGCTATAGGCGCTTCACCGGTGGGGTGAGTGGAGGGATTTGAACCCTCGATCTCCAGGGCCACAACCTGGCGCCTTAGACCACTGGGCTACACTCACCATATTCGGAGTATAGCCATTATAGCCAAAAAACTGCCTTCGTTCAATTAACTGGGACTTTTACTACATCCCTTGCGTGTTTTTATAGCCATGCGGGGGCAGGTCGAGTTCCCACCACGCTTCGGCATCCTTGCCATAACCGCGGTCGGTATCCAGCTTTCGGAACATTCTATTGAACGCCGGCATGGTGGATATAACTTGCCTGACAAAATCGTGTATGTGTATAAACGATTCATCCTGCTTGGAGAAGGGGCAACTGGCGATGCAAATGCCGCAATCATGACCACCCAGCTTCAGCCAGTGGGAAAAACAGTTGGGGGCTTTCTCGTAGTAGGCCTTGATACCGGGGTTGTTCCAGGGCCCCTGTATCTCCCAGGTGGGCTCGGTTTCCATACTGAGGGCATGGGAGGGGCAGAACTCGGCGCACTTCTTGCAGTCGCGGCAGAAGCGAAAAATACCGGCATCTATCGGCTTGGTGGGGGCGAGGGGTAAATCGGTGATTACCTTGAAGACCCGCACCAGGGGGCCCCATCTGGGCGAAATCATTCGGTTCAAACGGCTGAGCTCGCCCAGCCCGGCCAGCACACCGAAGCCGGGGCTGTTGCCCGAGGTGCCCATGCTGCCGTCGGCCAGACACTGGTAGCCCAGCCTGTTTATAAAATGCTGGAGGCGGAGCTGAACCGAGGTGCCCTCGGAGTAGCCCATCGCCGAGGCGGCGGTGGTTGTTGCTGCCGGGGCGGTGGCTATGGTGGGGGGAGACATCCGTACGGTAAAGACAATGACCCATTGCGCCTTATAGGGTATCACCTTCTTCTTTTTCGTCTCGTAAGCCTTGTCCACGTCCTCGAACTCCACCTTCCGGCCCTCCCAGCCGTCAAGAGAATAGAACAGTTTGCGGGTGTTTTCGTCGAGCTCGACCACGCCTACCGAGGCGGCTCCGAAGAGCTTGGCCGCCGCCCGTACCATCCGCGTGTTTTCTTCGGGCGTGCCCTCGTAGCGGGGGTAGTCAAGCTCGTCGGGTATGCCCGACATGGTGAAGGGGATGGGGACTTCGGGGCCGAGGAAGGCGCTCTCCACGGTTAGCAGCGAGGTCAGCCACCCCGCCGCCACCAGCGCTTTATCCCTGAGGGTAAACCCTGGCTCTTTCTTGAGTATACTTTTTGTGCTCGTCTCGACGGAACGCCCCCCTACCTTCATGGCGTTCTCGGGGCCTACCGCCTGGGCAAAGCCGTTGAGGAACATGATATTGCTGCCGTCGAAACGCTTCATCAGGCTCCAGTCGATGTCCAAGGTGGGTTTATCGACTTCCCTTATCCACCAGGGCAGTTTCCGCTCCGCCGCCGGCGATGACTTGATTTCATCAAGGTCTTTGTCTTTAATACGTTTCTTCATAACGGCTGCCCCTTTCCTTAACGAATGTGACGGTTTGCCTGCGGTGGCTACTTGCGAGCCAGCTCGACGATGGTAACCCCGCCGCTGCCTTCCCCGTAAACGGCGGGACGGTAGGAGTCGACCAGGGGGTGTTTATCGAGCTTTTTCCTGACCGCCTGGCGCAGTGTGCCCGTCCCCTTACCGTGAATTATCCTTACCTGGTAGAGGCCGGCCATGAAGGCGTCGTTGAGGTATTTATCGAGCATGGGCAGGGCTTCGTCCAGAGTGAGGTGGCGCAGGTGCAATTCGTTTTCTGTCGTCATATCCGTTAACGATTTTAGCACGGGAGAGAGGTATAGACAAACATCTTTGAGTTGTTGGCTAATACTACCTCCTGCCTTGTTTAACGTACGCAGTTTCGTCCCACCCAGCCCGCCCTAATGAGTAAACTCCTTAACCTGGGGTGGTTTCCGCCCCGCCCCGTTTTAAATCTTTTCCCGCCCGCCGCCCTTTAAGGTAAAGGGGTACCACCCTTATAGGGTGGGTTTTGGGTGGGAAGAAAAACGCGGGGGTGGAATGAGTCTATGGTTTGCGGAGGAAAATATCCAGGCTTTTGATTTTCTTCACTCCCTTGAGGCTGGAGGCCAGAGCCAGGAGGATATTGGCGACGACCTGCTTGGGGAAAGTAGTCAGGACTACGGGGGCATTGTTTACGTAGAGCGAAACCCGCTCCCGCTGCGGCGCGATAAAGCCCTTTTCCAGTAGGTCGGCCAGACCCTTGCTGTCTTCCAGGGAGAACTGCCGGGTCTTGGTTTCCAGCGGTTCGTCGGTGGCGATAGCGATGAGCTTTCTCACCGAAGCCAGAGGTGGCCCCGCCTGCTTGCGGTGCACCTCTATCTTGGGGGCATTGCTTACCTTGAAGCCCTCGGTCAGGATAATATCGTAGTCTTCACCGATTAAGTGGGCTATCTGCTCCAGGCTGATTTTAGTTTTGGTGGGCTTGATTAGCACCGCCTTGTCCGGTGAGCTGATTAGAGTGGCTTCACTCCCGGCCTGGATATGACGCCAGCTATCCTTGCCCGGCTCATCGAAGCTCAGCTTCTGGGCGGTGTGTTTTACCGTCGCCACCCGGTAGCCCCTCGATTTTAGTTCCCCGAGGAGCTTTTCCATTAGGGTTGTTTTCCCCGACTCTGATTTACCGACGATGGAGACTATAGGCGGCATCTTTTATCCTTTTCTCTAAAGAGTGTAAGCCGAAACGCCAGGTAACCACTATTCACCCAGCGAATCGGAATAACCCTTTTCAGCCCGCAGCGCTCCCGCCCTTTTCCGGCAAAACCCGGGTTCTAAAGCTCGCCCTGCACCAGGGTGGTGGTATCCTGGACTCCCTGGACACTGCGCAGCTCACCCACGATTACCTTGGATAGCTCGAAAAGGGACTTGGCTTCGGCGGTGGCTATGGCGTCCCATTGTCCGAAGACCAGGTAGACATCGGTGATGCCGGGAATAGCGCGAATCTGAGACAGAGCGCTGGATTCTAAACCTGGGATCAGCTTGATGAGAAGATAACCCTTCACCATTTGGTGATATTATATGCCCTAACGCTTCGGCTGACAAGTGCTTGGCTTACTATTGACAGCTGGAGCATATTAGAATATAATCGGGCGAAAATAAAGCAAAGGCTGGGAACAAGACTAGTAGGCTTTGAAGCGGGGCAAAGAGAGTCGGGTAAGGGTGTGAGCCGACGCCAGCGCCGAAACCGAATGGACTTGGGAGCCGCAAACCGAAAGTAAGATACGAGTAGGCTTTGTCGCTGGGGGAGCGTTATCAAACCCCAAGGTATCAAGAAGAGTAGACGGTACCGAAAAGAGATGGTCAGTTGGCATCTGGCCAAGAAGGGTGGCACCGCGAGCAGCCCCTCGCCCCTTTAAGGCGAGAGGCTTTTTAATTTAGCGCCGCTGAATATATTTTTTAAACGAAAAAGGAGGACAAGTATGGAAAGATCAATGTTTTTTCTCGACCAGAAGGACATGCCGACTCATTGGTATAACATCCAGGCCGACCTGCCCGAGCCGTTGCCGCCGACCTTGAACCCGATGACCAAAGAGCCGGCAACGCCAGAGTTCATGCATGCCTTGTTTCCCATGGAGTGTATCCTGCAAGAGGTAAATACCACCGACCGCTATATCGAAATCCCCGACGAGGTGCTGGAGATTTACCGCACCTGGCGGCCTACCGTATTGCACCGGGCCTATCGGCTGGAGAAGGCACTGGATACGCCCGCCAAGATTTTCTATAAATACGAGGGGACTAACCAGGCGGGCAGCCACAAGCCCAACACCGCCGTCGCCCAGGCCTACTATAACAAGAAGGAAGGCATCAAACGTATAGCCACCGAGACCGGTGCTGGTCAATGGGGCAGCGCCCTGGCTTTCTCTGGGGCACTATTTGATATAGAAATTAAGGTATATATGGTCAGGATTAGCTATGACCAGAAGCCCTACCGGCGCATCGCCATGGAGTTGTGGGGGGCTAACTGCGTTCCCAGCCCCAGCCCGGATACCAAGTCCGGGAGGGATATGCTGGCCAAGTGGCCCGATTGCCCCGGCAGCCTGGGGCTGGCTATCAGCGAGGCGGTGGAGGACGCCGTCAGCCGGGAGGACACCCACTACTCCCTGGGCAGCGTGGTTAACCACGTTCTGCTTCACCAGACCATCATCGGCGAGGAGACCCGCAAGCAGATGGAGATGGCTGATGCCTACCCCGATATCATAGTAGGCTGCATAGGCGGCGGCTCCAACTTCGCCGGGCAGTTTCTGCCCTGGGTTCGGGATAAGATCAGCGGCAAGAAACCGGATATGCGTGTCATCTGCGTTGAGCCGGAAAGCTGTCCCACGGTGACCAAGGGTCTGTATGCCTTTGACTACGGCGACGCCGTCGGTCTCGGCCCTATCGTCAAGATGTATACCCTGGGGCATGGTTTTATTCCACCCCCGATTCACGCCGGCGGGTTGCGCTACCACGGTATGGCCCCCATCATCTGCCACCTGCATAAGCTGGGCTTTGTTGAAGCCCAGGCGGTGCCGCAGACCGATGTCTTCGAGGCCGGCATACAGTTCGCCCGCACCGAGGGCATTATCTCCGCTCCTGAGCCGTGCCACGACTTGAAGGTAGCTATCGACGAAGCCCTTAAGTGCAAGGAAGAGGGTAAATCAAAGACTATCCTCATCGCCCACAGCGGGCACGGGCACTTCGACCTGGCGGCTTATGAGAAATACCTATCGGGTGAACTGGTGGATTACGCTTATCCCGAGGAAGAAGTGAGGAAGGCACAGCTGGAGTTGCCCGAGGTTAATATATAATAGCTCGATTAAAAATTGGGGGCTGGGCTTTAAAACCCGGCTCCTTTTTCTATTTTATGGGGTGGGGCGGTTGCGCCGATAGGCTCACTGTCATATAATTCAACACGATGGCTGAAGAAGAAGCTAATGTCAAACAAGAAACAGGGCAGGCTCTAAACCACTTCGCTAGAAAAAGAGCCAATCTTATTCCTATCCTGCAGAAGGTCCAGAAAGAGCTTGGTTATCTGCCCCGGGAAGCCATGGCCGAGATTGCCCGCTTCCTCGATATCCCCGAGATTGATGTTTATGGCGTGGTCACATTTTATAACCAGTTCCGGCTCAATCCCCCGGGAAAGCACTCAATAAGGGTATGTCTGGGCACCGCCTGCCACATGAAGGGTGGTTATATCACGCTGGATGCCTGGAAGCGGAGGCTGGATATTGACCAGGGGCAGACCACCCCCGACCGCGAGTTTGACCTGGATACCGTCGCCTGCGTCGGCTGCTGCGTTATGGCGCCGGTGACGGTGGTTGATGATAAGCCCGAGGGTCAGGTGGAACCGACCAAGGTAGATGGAATCCTGCTCTCGTTTAAGCTGGAAAAAGAGAAACGGTGAAACTAAGCGGGCAGCCAGAGGCGGCGACTTTCGACGAGCTAAAGAGTCAGGCGGGAAAAAACTGGCAGGGGCTTCAGGAAGCTAAGGCTGTTGTCATGGTGGGGGCCGCTACCTGCGGGCGTGCCGCCGGCGCTCTGCCAGTGCTACGGGCAATCAAGGACGAGATTAAAAAGCAAAAGCTCGACTGCCCCGTCTTCGAAGTCGGCTGCATGGGGCACTGCTACGCCGAGCCGATAGTCGTCATCAGCAAGAAAGGTTTTCCCCCTATCGTCTACCAGCAGGTCAACCCGGTCATCGCCCGCCGGCTGGTCAAGGAATTTATCATCGGCGACGACCCCTGTCTGGAATTTGTCCTCGGCGCCCTGGGAGAAAATGAGCTTGTCCCCGATTTCGCCGATTTTCCCCGCGCTGGGTTCGAGCAAAAGCTCATCCTCAAGAACTGCGGCTTTATCGACCCCGAAGATATAGAGCAATATATCGCCAACGGCGGCTATGCGGCTCTTAATAAGGTGCTACAACTGCCACCCGAAGAGGTTATCGCCGAGGTCAAAAGTTCGGGGCTGAGGGGGCGGGGTGGGGCCGGCTTTCCTGCCGGTGAGAAGTGGGAGCTGTGCCGTAAAGCCGCGGGTAAGCCCAAATACATAATCTGTAACGCCGACGAAGGCGACCCCGGCGCCTTTATGGACCGGGCTATCCTGGAGAGCGACCCCCATTCCGTAATTGAGGGCATGCTCATTGCCGGCTACGCCGTCGGCGCTAACCAGGGATATATCTATGTCCGCGCCGAGTACCCGTTAGCTGTCCGCCGGGTTCAGATTGCCCTGCGCCAGGCAAAAAAGCTTAAATTACTGGGCAAAAACATCTTGGGCACTGACTTCGGCTTCGATATAAAGCTCTTTCAGGGCTCGGGCGCCTTCGTCTGCGGTGAGGAAAGCGCCCTTATCGCCTCGCTGGAGGGTGAGGCGGGCACCCCCTATCACCGCCCCCCTTATCCCGCCGAAAGCGGCTTTAATGGCAAACCGACCCTTATCAATAACGTTAAGACGCTGGCTTTTATCCGCCACATAATCGAGAAGGGGGCGAAATGGTTTAGCGGCATCGGCACTAAAAACAGCCCGGGGACGGCCGTTTTCGCCCTGGCGGGAAAGGTGGTCAACACCGGTCTGGCCGAGGTGCCCATGGGCACTACTCTGCGCCAGCTCATCTTCGATGTCGGCAGCGGCATCCCCAACGGTAAACGTTTCAAGGCGGTGCAGATAGGCGGTCCCTCCGGCGGCTGCCTGCCCGAATCGGCTCTGGACTTGCCCATCGACTTCGATTCCCTGACCGAGGCCGGGGCGATGATGGGGTCGGGGGGCATGATTGTCCTCGATGAGGACGACTGTATGGTGGAAATAGCCCGTTATTTTTTGGAGTTCACCCAGCGCGAGTCCTGCGGTAAATGCACCTTCTGCCGCCTGGGAACGAAACAGATGCTGGAAACTTTGGCCGAATTTACCAAGGGCAAGGGGAAGCTCGAAGACCTGGATACCCTTATTGAGCTGGCCGAGGATATCAAGTCGGGCTCGCTCTGCGGGCTGGGCCGGACGGCACCCAATCCGGTGCTATCCACCCTGCGCTATTTCCGCGACGAATACGAGGCGCACATCTTGGAGGGGCGCTGCCCGGCGCTGATGTGCCTGGAGCTTATCGCCTTCCACATTATCCCTGACAAGTGCGAGCGCTCCTGCGATGCCTGCGTCGGCACCTGCACCGTGGAAGCTATCACCAGCCACCCCAAAAAGAGATATAAAATCGTTGACCAGGAGAAGTGCGTCAAGTGCGGCACCTGCCTGACCTCCTGCCCGCCGCAGTATGACGCCGTTATCAAGCTGTCGCCGCCGAGCGAGGTGCCCCAAGATTAGGATGAAGAGTAGGATGAAAACGGTAGCTTTAACCATTGACGGCAAGGAGATAAAAGCCCCCCGGGGGCAGAAGGTCCTCTGGGCGGCGCTGGATAACGGTATTTATATCCCTAATCTCTGCGCCCTCCGTGAGAAAGAAACACAGGATGCATCCTGCCGCCTCTGCTGGGTGGAAATAAAGGGCAAAAACCGGCCCGTTACCGCCTGCACCGAGACGGTGGCCGAGGGCATGGTGGTCGACACGAAGGGGGCGATGGCTTTAAGATTGGCGCGCACCGCCCTGGAACTGCTTTTAGCCAGCAACGAGGTTGACTGCGCCCATTGCCCCGCCAACGGCACCTGCGAGCTGCAAAAGATAGCCGCCCACCTGGGGGTTAAGCTCAAGACGCGGCGTTTTAAGAAAATCCTGCGCCAGCTGCCGATTGACGATAGCCACCCCGAGTTCACTTATGACCCCAACAAGTGCGTCCTCTGCGGGCGCTGTATCTGGGTCTGCCGCGGTAAGGGTATCGGCACCCTCGGCTTTGCCCACCGCGGCTTCAAGCGCCGCATGACCACCTTTGGCGATGAGCCGATGGCTCAAGTCGAGTGCCGGGATTGCGCTGAATGTGTGGCGGTCTGTCCTACCGGGGCTTTGACTCTAAAGAAGCCGTAGTCTCGTTATTCGGCTCGCCCGTAGTCGTCTTCCAGCCTGACCACATCATCCAGATCAGGGGTCGAGACCTCGAAGAGCGTGGTATCCTCGATAGCCTTCAGGCGGTGCCGGGTGTGGGGGGGGATTCTTATCGACTGGCCGGGCTCAAATGTTTTTGGCGCCATCTTGCCGCCGTCCTCTATTTCCAGCCGCATTTTCCCTTGATAGAGGTACATGGTCTCGTCCTTCTTCTGGTGGTACTGCAGGCTGAGGCGGTGCCCCTTCTTGATGAAGATGAGTTTACCAGCGTAGTTCGGCGTCTGAGCAAAGAGCAGCTCGAAACCCCAGGGCTTCTCGGTTCTTTGGGGGAGTTTTGCTTCCATCTTCTGTCCGTCCTTAGACCCCAGCCAGTTTCCTGCCTAATTCAAGTAGCCCCTCAACCCGAGCCTGGCTATCGCTTTCGGCATAGATGCGGAGCACGGGCTCGGTGCCGGAGAACCTGATGAGCAGCCAGCTGCTATCAGCCAATGTCAGGTGAAAGCCATCGCTGGCGTTCACCTTGGTTACCTTGACCCCGTCAATAGATTGGGGCAGGTTATCGCCGACGCCTTTGGTTATCGCCTGTCGCTGGTCTTCGGGGAAGGTGAAGTCACGGCGCTGGTAATAATGGGGGCCGACCCGGCTGTAGAGATAGTCCACTAGCTGCGAGGGAGTTTTAGCTGTCTTGAGCATAAAGTCGAGGAAATAGATGCCGGCCAGAATGCCATCTCGTTCGGGCATGTGGCCGCGGAAGCCGTAGCCCCCGCTCTCCTCTCCGCCGATGATGGCGTCCTTTTCTATCATTACGGGGGCGACATACTTAAAACCCACCGATGTTTCATAGACGGGCACATCGAATATCTCACCCAGGCGGTCGATCATAGTGGTGCTGGTAGTCGTCCTGACCATAGCCCCCCGCTCCCCCCTCACCTCCAGCAAATAAAGGCAGAGCAGGGCAAAGACCTGGAGCTGGGTGAGGAAGTTGCCCTTCTCATCGACGATGCCCAGGCGGTCGGCGTCGCCATCAGTGGCCAGGCCGACATTTGCCTTTCCCTTTTTTACCGTCGCCGAGAGCTTGGCCAGGTTAGCCGCAATCGGCTCGGGCTGTATGCCGGGGAAGAGGGGGTTGCGCTCACCGTTTATTTCCTTAATCTGCATGTTCCCACTGCCCAGCAGTTGGTTAAGATAGCCAGCCCCGACCCCGTACATAGAGTCGAAGACTACCTTGAGTTTAGCCTGGCGCATCGGCTTCGGGTCAATGAGCCTGGCCAGCTGCTGGACGTAGGTAGGCGCCAGGTCGAGGTATTCCACCATTCCCTGGTCTAACGCCCGGGGTAGGGGCAGGCGGTTCACTTTGTTTGCCGCCAAGGCATGGGATAGGCGTTTTTCTATCTGGTCGGTAACCTCGGAGGGGGCACTGGTGCCGTCTTCGGTTTTATACTTAAAGCCGTTCCAGATAGCCGGATTATGGCTGGCGGTGATGATGATAGCCCCGCCCGCCTTTTTGGTCAGGACGCCAAAGCTTATCGTCGGCGTGGGAGTGGCTTTGGGGCAAAGATATACCTTTATTCCGTTGGCGGCGACTACCTCGGCGGCGGCTTTAGCAAAGTCCTCGGAGGCGAAGCGGTTATCGTAGCCGATTATCAGCCCCCGGTGGCTTAAATCCCCTTGTTTAAGGTAATCAGCCACCGCCTGGGAGCATGCCCGCACGTTATCGAAGGTGAAGTCCTGGGCGATAATCCCCCGCCAGCCGTCGGTGCCGAATTTAATCGTCGTGTTCATTTCAAAATTAGCGCCCGCTTTCCGGGGGCAAGACGGGAGAGCCTCCCTCTTTGGGGAGGCTCTCCTTTATCAGCGGCAGGTTATGGGTTCGGGTCGTAGTAGCTGATGATGAACTTGGGATAATAAGAAGTAGAGGTGTCGGAGGAGTAGAAGCCCTTCCAGCTATCCTCGTCTTCCTCATGGGGGGATTTGAATACTAGACCGAGGTTGGCTAGGTCGCCATTGTACCAACTCTTGACCAAGTCGGTGATGTACCAGTAGATAAAAGAGCTGCTTACCGAGGCCGGCACAGTGACGGTGTCTTCCGGCGTTGTGCCGAATGCTGGCTGGTCGTTCCAGGTTACACCGGTTTCAGTCCAGATCCCCAGCACCGGGTAAACCCCGATTTCTGATGGGGTTGAGTGATCGGTGGATTTATAATACAAACCCACTTTGGCGCTGGTTATCACCGCGTTGGCGGGTATTGTCGGAGTGGCGAATTGCAGGTATGACCGGCAAAGGACGTCTGTTTCGCCGGCGGCGAATAGGTTACCGTCGTTTCCGAAGTTGTCGGTCGGACCGCCGTCATATACGTAGGAATCCGTAGCCATCAAGTCTTCGAGTTCCATGGTAATCGTCACCGTTTCGGCGTAGTCGAGCGACCAGTTGAGATAGGTGGTATCATTCGGAGTTACCGTTACCGTCTGCTCGCGATATTTGTGGTGATATAGTTCCAGCTCTAAGGTATAGGTGCCGGGGGTTAGATTGGTTATGACGTAGGGGGTTATGTTCCCCGTATCCACGCCGTTGAGGAAGACAGCGGCTCCAGCCGGACTGGACTGAATATCGATAGAGCCGAATTTCATCTCAACGGTGATTTCGCAGCTCTCGCTGGCGGTTCCGCCCTGGCCGTCGTTCACGGTCACGGTGATGGTGTAGGTTCCCTCGGTGGCTGGTGCCTCCCAGCTAACGCTATCGCCCGTTCCGGAGATAGCGCCACTGGTGGCTGTCCAGGCGTAGGTGAGGGTATCGCCATCGGCGTCGCTGGCGACACAGCCTACGGTGCAGCTAGCCGAGGGGGCCAGTTCGGTGGTGCTGGGGGTAAGGCTGGCGATAGTCGGCGGAGTGTTGACTACCGTGATATCGCAGCTATCGCTGACGGTTTCCTCACCGTCGCTCACGGTTGCGGTTACGGAAAAGCTTCCCGTGGTTGTCGGCGCCATCCAGGTAATGGTGCTGCCCGTTCCCGAGACTGCCCCTCCGGTGGCTGACCAGGCGTAGGTAAGGGCATCGGTATCGGGGTCGGTGGCGGTACAAGTTACGGTGCAACTACCCCCTAGGGTTACGCTGGTGGCGCTCGGTGTGAGGCTGGTAATCTCCGGCGGCTTATTGAAACAGCCACCCGCCAGGATCATGACGAGGATGACCAGGCTCACCAATACCAGTTTGATGCCTTTTGATTTCCACATTTTACTGCCTCCTTTGTCGGGGTTAGGTATGGCTATTTGGAAAAATCTTACGCTATTACGCTGGTGAAGTCAATGCCTCTAAAGCAGGTGCTGGGGTTTTAGCGGGCTTTCCCCCACATTCCCGCCTTGTTAGCGTACGTGTGATTGTCCCAACCCGGCCCACCCTAATGAGTAAACTCCTTAACCTGGGGTGGTTTCTGCATTTTCCCACCCTTTGGTGGTGGGTGGGAAAAGATTTAAAACGAGGTGGGGTAATGACGGGGTTTTGGCTACATTAGTCCGGTGGGGATTAAATCACAGAAGTGGAAAGAGTCCCGCAATACTGACTCCCCTCGGCTATAGTCTATCTTTTGTTTGAATATGGGGCCGTCATAGACGAAGCTGTGAAACTCCCCGTTCTCACCGCTGGGGTCTATATTAGGGGGAAGCTCGGCAATAAAGTCTTTATCAATCTGCCTGCCCAGGAATTTCTTGTCCAGGACTTTGGTGCTAATACAGCTAACCACAGACTTGAAGCCCAGGGCTATAAAAGACCGGACGAGTTCGGCGGAGTTTCTCCCCCAGAGGGGGAAGACGCCCTTCATGTTTAACAGGGCCAGGTTATCCTCTCTATATTTCCTGACCTCTTCCAAGAAAATATCGCCGAAGGCTACAGTCTCGACGCCCTCCTGCTTGAATAGGTTTAGGGCTGCACTCATTTTAGCGCCGTATTCTTCGTTGGAGCAGGACTTGGAGATAAAAACTTTATGGAGGGGTATACCCAAGGATTGTGCCTGTTGCTCTACCAGAACTCGGCGCACGCCGTGCATACTGATGCGGTCGTAGTCTTCAGTAATAGTGGTGAGCAGGGATACCACTTCATATTCGTGGTTCTTCTGGATTTCATAGAGCGCCATGACGCTGTCTTTGCCGCCGCTCCAGCCAAAGAGTACTTTTTTCATATTCGGCTAAATCTCCATCTTGTTAGCGCAGGTGTTGTTGTCCCACCCAATACCCACCCTATAAGGGTGGTACCCCTTATATATCCTCCTGTAGGGGTTGTTTCCTCACCCCGCCGCCCTTTTAAGCTCTCTGTTTTTTGCTACCTTTAATGTATTTGCCAATAGCCCTTCGGTTTAAAAATATATGAATAAGACATAGGATGATAAATATGCTTGATACCACGATGTGAAGTGAGGGGCGACCGGAATGTAGATGTGATGCTTCCACAATACCAGAAATCACGGCCACTAAACCGGTAATTAACATCAAGAGGACTGTAATCCTTCTCATAAACTCAATTCCTTTCGCAGCGCCTCCACCCCACCCCGATTTTATCTTTTCCCGCCCGCCGCCCTTTAAGGTAAAGAGGGGGCGAAGCCCCCTCTTAGACTCCCCGTTTATTGTTACTTCCCCGCCTCCCCCTTCAGTATCTCCGCTTTATCCATCTTTTCCCAGGGGAGGTCAAGGTCAGGGCGCCCGAAGTGGCCGTAGCAGGCGGTCTGTCTATAGATGGGTCGGCGCAGGTCGAGGGTGCGGATAATGGCTTCGGGTCTGAGGTCGAAGTGTTTGTTTATCAGCTTGATTAGGCTCTCGTTATCGACCTTGGCCGTGCCGAAGGTTTCGACGGAGACGGAGAGAGGGTGGGCGACGCCGATGGAATAAGAAATCTGGATTTCTAGCCTCTCCGCCAGCCCTGCGGCGACGATATTCTTGGCTATATAACGGGCCATGTAAGCCGCCGAGCGGTCGACCTTGGTTGGGTCTTTGCCGGAGAAGCTGCCGCCGCCGTGGCGGGCGATGCCGCCGTAGCTATCGACGAGGAGCTTGCGGCCGGTAAAGCCGGTATCGGATACGGGGCCGCCGATGACAAAGCGACCGGTGGCGTTGACATAGTATTTGGTTTTATCGTCCATCAGTTTGGCGGGGATGACCTCCTTGACTACCTTGTCGATGATGTCCTTTGTAATCTGCTCCTGGTTAACATCGGGGTTGTGCTGGGCGCCTATCACGACGCTGTCTATGCGCTGGGGGGTACCGTTAGCGTACTCCACGGTGACCTGTGATTTGCCGTCGGGGCGGAGGTAGGGAAGAGTACCGTCTTTCCGGACCTGAGCCAGGCGTTGGCAGAGCTTGTGCGCCAGGGAGATGGGAAGGGGCATAAGCTCGGGCGTTTCGTTGCAGGCAAAGCCGACCATCATTCCCTGGTCGCCGGCGCCGACCTTATCCAGCTCGTTGGCTGAAGCCGCCTTGGCTTCCTGCGATTTATCCACGCCCAGGGCGATGTCCCGTGACTGCTCCTTGATAGAGACCATTATGCCGCAGGCCTGGTAGTCGAAGCCGTATTCGGGGTGGGTATAGCCGACATCACGGACTACCTCCCGCACTATCTGGGGAATTTCGACATAGCAACTGGTGGTAATCTCGCCGAGGACGATTATCAGGCCGTTGGTTACCGCCGTCTCGCAGGCTACCCGTGCGTAGGGGTCTTGGGCCAGAATGGTGTCCAGGACAGCGTCCGATATCTGGTCGCAAAGCTTGTCCGGGTGACCTTCGGCAACCGACTCCGAGGTGAGCATATAGATTGGCGAACTGCTAAAACTGCTTGGCATTTTTCTTCCTTTCTATGTCCCCTGCTCCCAGCTGGACAGGTATTGCTTTTGCTCCGGGGTCAGAGTGTCGATATCAACGCCCAGGGACTTTAGTTTCAGGCGGGCTACCTGTTTATCTATTTCTTCCGGTACCGGGTAGACCCTGGTTTTAAGATTTGCCTTGTTTTTCACCAAGTGTTCCAGACAGAGAGCCTGGTTGGCGAAGCTCATATCCATAACGGTGGCCGGGTGCCCTTCGGCGGCGGCCAGATTAACTACCCTGCCCTCCGCCAGCAGATAAAGGCAGCGGCCGTCTTTCAGGGTGTACTCGTCGACGAAGGGCCGAATCCGCCGCTGGCGGCGATTCAGACTTTTTAGAGCGGGCAGGTTTATCTCGACATCGAAATGCCCGCTGTTGGCCATAATAGCGCCGTCTTTCATCGCCTCTAGGGAGGCTTTATCGATGACGTTTATATCACCGGTGATGGTAATGAAAACATCGCCTATTTGGGCGGCTTCGGCGATGGGCATTACCCGGAAGCCGTCCATGACCGCCTCCAGCGCCCGCACCGGCTCGACCTCGGTGACGATTACCTGAGAGCCCAGCCCCTGCGCCCTGAGGGCGGCGCCGTGTCCGCACCAGCCGTAGCCGCAGACTACCACCTTCTTGCCCGCCCAGAGGATATTGGTGGCGCGGGTTATGCCGTCAATGGTGCTCTGGCCGGTGCCGTAGCGGTTATCGAAGAGGTATTTGGTCGGGGCATCGTTTACGGCAATCATGGTGTATCTCAGCTTGCCCGCTTTTTCCAGGCTGCGCAGTCGGATGACGCCGGTGGTGGTCTCCTCGGTGCCGCCGATAACATCGCTGATTAGCTCGGTATGTTGGCTGTGCAGGGTGGTAACCAGGTCGGCGCCGTCGTCCACGGTTAGCTGTGGTTTATGGTCCAGGGCGGTATTGATGTGTTTATAGTAGGTTTTATCATCCTCCCCCTTGATGGCGTTAACGGGTATGCCGTCGGCCACCAAAGCGGCGGCGACATCATCCTGGGTGCTTAAAGGGTTGGCGGCGCAGAGCACGATGTCGGCTCCGCCTTCCTTGAGCGTCAGCATCAGGTTGGCCGTCTCGGTGGTGACGTGGAGGCAGGCGGAGACGCGGATGCCTTTGAGCGGCTTTTCTTTGGCGAACCTCGCCCTGATTAGTTTTATAACCGGCATCTCGCGGTAGGCCCACTCTATTCTCTGTTTGCCGGCTTCAGCCAGTTTCGGGTCTTTTATGTCGTAGTTTTTCAATTTCTAAAACTCCAGTTTTAAGGTTACTATTTCAAAGGGCTTGACCTCAAGGCTTTTACCGCCCTGTGGTTAGTAATATAACCTAAATCAGCCTTTCTGGCTAGTGTGGAGCCGGGCAAAGCGGGCGAAGGAGCGGTCATATGTCTTCTCCACGTCGGGAGGGAAGACGCAGGCGGGAAGCTCGTCAAGTTTAAGGTGGTAGGAGATACATTCGCAGCACTTGCCCTTGCGGGAGCAGGGCTCGTAGGTGCAGGGGCAGTTGGCTTTGTTGGCGTCAATCTGGCATTCCATAGAATAAACTCCTATTCAAACGTGCGTTTGTTGCTCCACCCCACCTTGTTTAGCGTAAGTCTTTCTGTCCCACCCTGCCCACCCTTAGAGTGGATTCACCCTCTAGAATTCCTTCTGGGTGCGTTGCCCCTCCTGACCACCCCACCTAGGTTTTTCTTCCCACCCAATACCCACCCTACAAAGGTTAAACCTTTATAGATTTCTTATTTGGGGTTACGGCCTCCCCATCCCTTACTGTCATTGCGAGCCGAAGGCGAAGCAATCTCCCCTTTTTAGCTACCCCACCCCTCAAATTCTAATGTCATTCCCGCGAAGGCGGGAATCCAGTCTCCCCCTTTAATAAAGGGGGATTAAGGGGGATTTTTCCTGTCTTATTGGCTCCTCATCATCTGTGATAGCTCGGTTAACAACTCCAAAGCGTGGGCGGAGGCGTCGGGGGATTCGAGCGACGCCAGCGTGCAGCTGGGCGTGATTATACTCTGGGCTACGAGTTTCTGAAAGGATACGCCGTTGCGGGTGAAGGGGAGCATGGCTTCCTCCAACCTGTCCTTTAAGGCGGCGGCGCTCTCCTTGGCTAACGAAGGGCTGTCGTTGGGGACAACGCCCCAGGCGATGACGCCCTTTTTATCCAGAAACTTCTTGACTTCAGCGGGGTAGAGGCTGAGGGACTGGGCGTAGTTATAGGCGTCGAAGCTTAAGATATCCAGGCTGGTTTCCAGTATCACCGACCAGTCGGTGTTGCCGCAGCAGTGGATACCCTTGATACCCTTAATCCCGCGAAAGACCTCTTCGAGCAGGTTGACCACCTTTTCCTTGGAAAGCGGCACCGCCACCGAGCCGAAGGAAGCCATATAGGGCTCGTCGACGAAGATGATGGTGTTGGGCGATATTTTCGCCAGCTGCTTTTCCTGCCAGGCTGCCTTGAGCCTCAAAAACTTAGCCACCGCATCTCCCAGGACGTCGTCATAGAGGATTGCCTTGCCTTCCTCGTCGGTGACGCTCAAGCCCCAGGTGAGGGGGCCGGTTATCTGCCCCTTGACCGCTAGCGGCTTCAAGTCAAGAGAGCCGAGAAAGGCGTGCAAGCCGGCAGCGTAGGCGGGGGTGGTGGGGTATTGCTCTATATCTTCCTCAAGGTAGGCGGTGTAGAATTTCTCCAGCGCTTCGTCCAGGTCGGGGGCGCGGTCAAAGCGCAGGCTGCCCCCCGTGAGCCTGATACCGGGGAAGCCCTCGCTGAACTGGGCGTTCATGTTCTCCTTGAAGGAACGTCGTGGCAGCTGGGGCCAGGCGGGGATGTCCTTGAGGTATTGGAGCACCTGCTTACAGGCGGCGGCGGGGTCGGTGTGGGGCATGCTGCCGATTATGGTGGGCAGGCAGTTGAACTCTAAATCGGGCATGGTCAGCTAGCTCCTTTGAGGTATTTGCCGATAAGCAGGTCGTACTTATTTTTGAGCGCGGCAGGTATGTTCTTGCGGCTGGTGGCGATAGCCACGCTCATGGCGGAGGCGCATTCGCATTTGCGCTCGTCTTTGACCTCGGCCACCGCCAGCTTAATGATTTCCCGGATGGTGTCGATGTTGCTTCTCAGTGTCTTCAGTATGTCGCCGACCACCAGCCTTTCGCTCTTCTCCTGCCAGCTGTCGTAGTCGGTGACGCCGGCCACCATGGCGTAGCAGATTTCCGCCTCGCGCGCCAGCTTAGCTTCGGGTATGGCCGTCATGCCGATGATGTCGGCGCCCCAGGAGCGGTAGAGCCGCGATTCGGCGCGGGTGGAGAAGGCGGGGCCTTCCATGGCGATATAGGTGCCGCCGAAATGCACATTTGCCTTCGTCTTTCTGGCGGCGTCGTACAGTATCTTACTCAAATCAGGGCAGAAGGGGTCGGCGAAGGCTATATGGACGACGATGCCGCCGCCGAAAAAGCTATCCGCCCGATGGCGGGTGAGGTCGATGAGCTGGTCGGGGATGACCAGGTCACCCGGCTTTAGTTCCTTCTTAAAGCTGCCCACGGCGTTGACGGCGATGATGCGCTCCACCCCCAGCGCTTTGAGGGCGTAGATGTTGGCGCGGTAGGGCACCTCGGATGGGGTGATGGTGTGCCCGCGGCCGTGGCGGGGCAGGAAGGCGATATGCGTTCCCTCCAGCTTGCCGATGGTGATGGTGTGGCTGGGCTTGCCGAAGGGGGTGGTGGGGTTGACCTCTTCGATGTCGGTCAGCCCTTCGATATGGTATAGACCGCTGCCGCCGACGACGGCGATTTTAGCTTTTGGCATTATACCTCCAGTTCCTTGGTTCTTGATAAATAGGTTTTAAAAAGGGGCAGTAGTATATTGAGTGATAAGCTCACTAGCTTTTTATCTTTCTCGTCTTCGTTGATTTGTTTCCGTCCATGGAATAAGTTACATCTCACTCTGTACAAGACTTCAATTAGAGATTTTAATGTATGCTTGTATATCAGGCCTTTAGCTTCAGGGTCTCGCATATTTCCTACTGAATAATTAGTAATTTTTTCAAGGTTTTCTCTGAAATCGGGGTCATTTTCTCTTAAATGTTCAAAACAGGCATTAAACTCAGGTAGTTCTCCTGCTTTTTTTAACAACTCTGCGTCATTTTCTCCCTCACCAAACTTCCCTTTCATCCAACCATTAAAAGCAATCCACAGCGATATGAATCTATCTACATCGTCTACGAATTCGCCTTCGCCTCTTTCAGCCCGATTGAGCCATTCTCTAGTAAATTTTCCCCAGATTATCCATACCATCCTCTCACCTCCCCCCAATTCTCTTTATCCCCTCCCCGTGTCTTTTAGGTATTGACTAAATAAATATTTTACACTATACTCATTATAGCGGGTAAGTCCTGCGTTAAGCGTGTTACCGGAAGGTGGCATAAACTAGCTGTAAGCTAGTCGCTCGTAGGGTCCGCTTTTTTATTTGCCAAAGAATAACCTCTTATCGCTTTTTAGTTTAGTTCGAATAATGTCGAATAATTTGTCATTTTTAGAGCTGTATTTTCTATAAATGCTATTGCAAATGACATCTATTCCTTGTATTGCGTAAGTCTGGTGTGACTCTAGGTGGTGAATATGCAAATCAAGGTCTTGTCTTTCGGCTTCGTACCATATCTTATACTTTAAGTAATCATTAAAGTTAAAGCCAGAAGTGACGGAAGTGATTCTCTTGTCTACCTCTACAATTACCCTCGAACTTTTCGGCTCTTCCAGGATTCGTCCAACTAGCGATAGACCGACTATGTAATTGTACAGGATGTTCGTGTCCGTCCGCAGTCTTGATTCCACACTCGCTTTTTTAACGGTTATGGCGTGTATTTCTATATCCAGCTTCAAAAGTCTTCGGAGCAGGTCTTCCTTAATGGTCTGCCGGGTAGAGGAGCCTTTAAGCTCTACGTCTTGAGGGATGTTGTATTTCATTTTCACATTTTTAACGCACCTTCTGAAAAGCAGGGGATTTTCTACTATGACGAAAGCAATGGTGAAAAATTTGGTGCTTCCCAGCGAGAATCCCAAATCCCCCGATTCATCCAAGTAAACATACATTACATAGTGCCTGTTATCTTTCTTATCCCCTCACTGAATGGCTGCCTTATTATACCACCCTCGGTAACGATGGCGGTGATGTAGCGGTTGGGGGTAACGTCGAAGGCGGGGTTGGCGGCTTCAATGCCGGCGGGGGCGATGGCGGTGCCCTGGATATGCGTCACCTCGTCCGGGCTTCTCTGCTCGATGGGAATCTCAGCTCCCGACTTAAGCGCGGGGTCTATGGTGGTGAGGGGGGCGGCAACGTAGAAGGGGATATTATTCTCCTTGGCCAGCACCGCCAGGGTATAAGTGCCGATTTTGTTGGCGGTATCGCCGTTGGCGGCAATGCGGTCGGCGCCGACGACGACGCAGTCCACCTCTCCGCGGCTCATAAAATATCCCGCCATGGAGTCGGTGATGAGGGTGAAGGGGATTTTAAGCTCTTTAAGCTCCCAGGCGGTGATGCGCGCCCCCTGGAGGAGGGGGCGGGTCTCGGTGGCAGAAACCTTTATTTTCTTGCCCCGCTCGAAAGCCTGTATGATTATACCCAGAGCCGTGCCGTAGCCGCCCGTGGCTAGGGGTCCGGTGTTGCAATGGGTCAGTATAGTAGAGCCGTCCTTAATCAAATCGGCGCCGAGCTGGCTCAGCTTCAGGGTGGCTTCGATTTCTTCGTTGTGTATTCGGATGGCTTCGTCAACCAGCGCTTGCTTGATGCGCTCGACATCTTCGCCTTTCTCCGCCACTTTTTCCATCCTCTCCAGAGCGCGGAAGAGGCTGCGGGCGGTGGGGCGGGTGGCGGCTAAAGCGCCGCTGACAGCCTTGAGTTCACACCTGAAAATATCGGCGTCTTGAGCCTTGATTTTAAGGGCTCCCAGAGCCAGTCCGTAGCCAACTGCTATACCTATGGCGGGAGCACCCCTTATCTTCAATCCTGCGATGGCTGAGGCTATATCCTGGTAGCGGCTTAGCTCCAGATAGCTTTCTTTTCGGGGTAATTGAGTCTGGTCGAGGATTTTCAGCCTATCGCCCAGCCATTCGATAGCTTTCATACGCTAAATTTAGCCTAGCTTGAGCTAGACGTCAAGGGGTGGGCTTTTCTTTTACGTCCCCGCCCTGGCGAACGTGGGTTTTTTGTCCCAACCCACCCGCCCTAATGAGTAAACTCCTTAACCTGAGGGAGACGCCCATCCCCCCATTTTGGGGGTTCGAAAGGGGGACAAAGCCCCCCTTTCTACATTAAAGGGCGGTGGGTGGGAAAAGATATAGAACGGGGTGGGGAGATTGCTTCGTCATTGCATTCCTCGCAATGACATTCTCCCCTTTTCCTTGACAGTATCAGTCGGGGCAAAGTAAACTTTTTGGTATGACTGAGGCTTTGGCGGGCATTGAGAAGCTAAAAAGCATGATTGGGGTGGGGTGGGAGCCCAGAGAATACCCCATCGAGCGGGAGATGGTGCGGCGCTTTACCGGCGCCGTGGGCGACACCAACCCCAAATGGCGGGACGGCATGCTCGCGCCACCGACCTTCGTCCTGGCTATCGGCTTCGAGCAGTTCGTCGATGACCTGCTGGCTATGGTCTCCTTCAACACCGTGTTCATGGCGGGAACCGAGCTCGAGTGCTACCAGCCCATAAAGACAGGCGACGTCATCACCGCTGTTTTCGAAATCAGCGGCCTGCGCGAGCGCGAAGGCGAGGCGGGCAGGATGGCTTTCCTGACCTTCGAGAGCACCTGCCGGAATCAAAAACAGGAGCTGGTGGCTAAGTGCCGCCAGATGGTTATCGGCTATTAAAATGACGAAACAGCTTGCTTACAAGGATGTTAATGCGGGTGACGGAATCACCCCGCTGGTCAAGAAGCCGACCTCCAAGCAGCTGGTGGTGTGGGCGGGGGCGGTGGGCGATTATACGCCCATCCACTATGATAAAGATTTTGCCCTTAGCCGCGGGCTTTCCGGGGTTATCGTTCAGGGGCAGTTGGTGGGGGCTTTCCTGGGGCAGATGCTGACCGACTGGCTCGGAGAGAAAGGCGAGCTCAAGAAGCTGAGCTGCAGCTACAAGGGAATGAACTACCCCGGTGAGGCGCTGACCTGTAAGGGCGAGGTGACCAGGAAATACGACAAGGACGGGGAGCACTTTATCGAGTGCAAAATATGGGCGGAGAATCCGAAAGGGGAGAAGACAGCCTCGGGGCGGGCTACGGTTACGCTGCCGGCCGGGGGCTGATGATTAGAATAGTAGAAAAGGAGGACTAGACGATGAGTAAAAGATTGAAAGGTAAGGTGGCTATCGTTACCGGCTCGGGGCAGGGCATCGGCAAGGCCATCGCCATCGCCCTGGCTCAAGAGGGGGCCAGGGTGGTGACCAACAACCGCCGCCCCGGCTCCAAGGGCGGTGACGCCGAGACCGTGGTCAAGGAGATCGAGGCGATGGGTGGGGAGGCGATGCCCTTCTTCGGCAGTATTTCCGATTTCGATGATGCTGAGATGATAGTCAAGCTGGCCGTGGAGAAATTCGGCAGGCTGGATATACTGGTCAATAATGCCGGCGCCGACGCCCCGCGCATGGTCTGGAATATGACCGAGGAAGACTGGGACAGGTGCCTGGACTCTTTTCTTAAAGGCTCGTTCAACTGCACCCGCTTTGCCGCGGGCATAATGAGGGAGCAGAAGTGGGGGAGGATTATCAATACCACCTCTACCGCCTGGCTGGGCACGGTGGGACACTGCAACTACGGCGCCGCCAAGGCCGGAATCGTGGGCCTAACCAGGGCGGTGGCCCGGGAGGTGGGGCGGTACGGGGTGACCTGCAACGCCTATGCGCCCACCGCCGCTACCCGTTTCACCTTGAGCGAAGAGATAGTGGCCGGCTTCAAAAAGCGCTACGAAGCGGGTCTGATGACCAAGAAACGCTTCGAGGAGCTGACCAACCCGCCCAAGCCGGAGACGGTGGGGCCTTTTATCGTTTACCTTTGCACCGACGAGGCAGCCGATATAAACGGGCAGGTCTTCGATGTCACCGGTGGCGATATTGCGCTCTACTCCGAACCGGTGAAGAAGAAGTCAATCGTCAAAGAGAAGGGGATGTGGACGGTGGAGGAGCTAATCGAGCAGGTGCCTAAGGTTTTGCTGGAGGGTTATAAGAACCCGTCACCGCCCAAAGCTGATAAGTAGAGGTTAGAATACTTCGGATAGTTAAGAGGGGGCGGAAGCCCCCTCTTTCTATTGAGGGGTCATTGACACCTTGCCCCACTCTGTTAGCGGACGTTGTTTGTCCCACCCAAAACC
>Ga0315553_10000277_pt1 | contig 47577 bp, 48 predicted proteins | sample SalMarSW160140MG_FD_203099 | JGI IMG/M metagenome (GOLD analysis project Ga0315553, IMG submission 203099) | Salt marsh sediment microbial communities from the Plum Island Ecosystem LTER, Massachusetts, United States - Salt Marsh Sediment SW1601-40 ...
CTCGCCCAGGCGGTAGCCGGCGTCGTCCACGGCGCGGCGGAGGTCGGCGATGGCTACCTGGCCGGGCAGGAACTCCACCGTCGCCCGCTCTGTGGCGAGATTGACCGTGGCTTGGCTAACGCCGGGCACCTTCTTCAGGGCGCGCTCCACGCGCGCCACGCAGGAGGCGCAAGTCATGCCCTCGACGGGAAGGCTCACCTGCCGCTTCTCTTCTGCCTTAGCCTCGGCCATCTCCTATCCGTCCTGTTCTGGGCCAACCTGCGTCAGCGATTGGCGAGGGTGTATAGCTCCAGCATCTCCTGGACCATCTGCTCCTCGCGGCCGTTCTTGACGCCATCGATGACGCAGGTGTGCAGGTGGCCTTCGAGGATGATGGCCTCCATCTTCTCGATGGCGCGGCGGACGGCGAACGTCTGCTTGAGGACGTCGGGGCAGTACTTGTCCTCCTCGATCATGCGGCGCACGCCGGCCAGATGGCCATCGATGTAGTTCAAGCGTTTGAGCACGTCTTCGCGCACGTCATCCTTCACGTTGCTGACCTCCTGCTGATTGGCCTCTGTCACTAGTATAGCATAACCCACACCCAGGGGGAGGGGGTATGGACGAATTCTAGCAGGGGGTGTAAGTTCTTGTCAAGACCGCCGGGCGAGGTCATGAGTTATCACATCTTTGTGGTTGACCAGGAGAACTTCAAGACGTGCGTGGAACACGGCGTCTACGGGGCCCCCCGGCCCGACCTTGAGCGAATCAACGCAGAGATCATCGCCGGCTTCGAAGCCATCAAACCGGGCGATCACATATTCTTCTACGTGAAGAAAGCGGGCCTGCACGGCCTATGGAGAGCAACGACAGGCCCCTTCTTCGACACGACGCGCATCTGGGGAAAGCGAGAGCAACTATACCCCTACAGAGTCTGCTTTCAGCCCGCGATTAGAGGCTTTTCGCGAGAGGTCGCGCTCAGTGACATTCTGGACTTGCGCGACAAAGGAAAAATATGGACGTTCGATCTTGGAACGCGGGGCACAAAGAGCCACAACCCGATAACCGAAGATGAGGGTAAGGAACTCATACGGCTGCTGCTGAGAAATAACCCTCTCTTCCAGCCAGTGTCTCCGATCACTGAGCCCCACCCAGGAGGCAACACTCCCCTCCCCCTAAGCTTAGAGACAGGCGCGAAGGGCCGGCTGAGATTTGAGGGCTATCTGAATGCCTGGTTCATGCGCAGCTTTGCTGAAGGGAAGCTCAAGGATATCGTGGGCGAATACCGGGACTTCTTGAATTTTGTGCCAACGTCTTTCAACACAATCATGGATATTTTCCTCACTCACGTCACGAGCATAGACTCCGTGGATATCCTCCACAACTTCACGTGCATGGAACTGAAAACGGGAACAGCCACTGAGGAGGATTTGGGCCAAGTCGTCAAATACGAAAACTGGCTGGTCAGAAAGCTTGCGGCTGGCGACACTGAGATGGTCGAATCGATCCTAGTAGCTCACGCATTTGATGAAATGGTGCTAGATTACGTCCGCAGAAGGAAAGCCGTAGAAGAGAAGCGAGTTAGACTCCTAGCCTACCTTGTCACGCCAGCGCAAGACGACATCATTCTGCACGAGGTAGCATAACGCAGCCGGGCATCATCGCGGCACCAGATGCGATGATTGGACCGTTAGTAATCCAAACCGATTTCGGCCTCTGGGAAAACATCGTCGGGAAGTTCTTCCTCGCATGTCGTGCAACAGGGCCCTTCCATGCTGATCCCGCAGTCGAGTCCCGGATCGATAAGTTTATGATACCGCCGCTTTTCTTCGTTCCAAACCCAAACGATATGGATGGACTGTATCTCCCTAATCCTCTCCATCCGCTCGCCGCAGTTGGGGCAAATTGGCGCTTTCATATTGCACCTCCTGCTAGATCCAGATTCCGCTGCATCCACATCAACTCCGCCAGCACTCTGACCGCCTGCCCCCTTGTGGCGCTGCCCGCTCGCGCCCCTCTCAGACGCTGAACAGAATGTGGAGGACGTCGCCGTCCTGCACGGCGTAGCCCTTGCCCTCGGTGCGGAGGATGCCCTTCTTGCGGGCCTCGGCCAGGGAGCCGCAGGCCAGGATCTCCTCCCAGCCGATGGCCTCGGCCCGGATGAACCCCCTCTCCATGTCGGAGTGGATCTTGCCCGCCGCCTGCTGGGCAGGCATCCCGCGCGGCACTGTCCAGGCGCGGCACTCGTCGCCGACGACGGTGTAGAAGGTGACGAGGCCCATCAGGTCGAAGGTCCGCTGGAGCACCCGCTGCACGCCGGATTCGGTCAGGCCCATGTCCTGGCGGAACTCCAGGGCCTCCTCGTCCGAGAGCTCGGCCAGCTCCATCTCCAACTGACCGCAGAGAGCGACCACGCATGTGCCCTCAGCGCCGTAGCGAGCGGTGAACTCGCTCTCGATGTCCGGAATCTTTGAGGCGTCTCCCTCGCCCACGTTGACCACCAGCAGGACGGGCTTCAGGGTGAGGAGAGCGTAGTCACGCAGGGCCTTCTGCTCGTCGGCCGTGAGGGCTTGCGTCCGCAGGGGCTTCTCCTCCTCCAGCGAGGCCTTGACCCGCTGGAGAAGCTCCATCTCACGCTCGCCGGCCTCTCGCTCTGCCGGCTTGGACGCGCGCACGACGGGCACCAGTCGCTCCAGGCGCTTCTCGACGACGGCGAGGTCGGCCAGAGCGAGCTCGACGTCCATGGCGGCGACATCGCGGTGGGGGTCGATGCTCCCCTGGGGATGAGGCACATCGTCTCGCTCGAAGGTGCGGACGACGTGGAGGAGGCCATCGCTGGCGGAGAGGGCGGAGAGGACCTGGCTGGAGGGGCCGCCGTGGTCGAAGGAAGCGCTCATGGCAGGCAGGTCGATGTAGCGCAGCTCGACCGGGGTGGCCTTCTTGGCCTGAAACTGGGCGGCCAGCTTGGTCAGGCGCTCGTCGGGCACCTTCACCACACCGATGTGCGTCTCGACGCCCGCCCGGTAGCCGCCGGTCTCGGCGTGGCCGTGGGTGAGGGCGTTGAACACGGTGGTCTTACCGGAAAGGGGAAGGCCAACAATGCCCAGGTCCATATCGCCACCAGCATAGTGCGGGCCGAGAGAGGTGTCAACGCGCGGTGGCGCCCATCGCCAGGCGGCAGAGCTCCCGCAGGCAGCACTGGTCGCAAAACGGCGCCTTACGGCAGACGGTCTTGGCATGGCGGTCGATGAGGGCGTGGTACTCGTTGAACAACCGCACGTCGGGGGGCAGAGCCTCGCTGAACATCGCCTGCCAGGAGGCATAGCTGTCGCCGGCCGGCTCCAGGCCCAGGCGGGAGAAGACGCGGCGGGTGTAAGCATCGATGACGAAGCTGGGCTTGCCAGCCGCATAGAGGATGATCGAATCGGCCGTCTCCTGGCCGACGCCGTGGGTAGCCAGAAGCTCCTGCCTGAGCTGCGGCAGGGGCAAGGCAAACAGGGCATCGAGATCGCCGCCGTGCCTATCGAAGAGCATCTCCAGGAAGGCCTTCAGCTTGCGGGCCTTCGCGTTGTAGTAACCGGCGGAATGAATCAGGCGGGCCAGCTCATCGAGGTCGACCCGCAGGAGCGCTTCCGGCGAGAGGATGCCCGCCGCCCTGAGGTTTGCGATGGCCTTCTCGACGTTGACCCAGGCAGCCGACTGGGTGAGGATAGCGCCGACCACGACCTCGAAGGGCGAATCCGCCGGCCACCAATGCTGGGGCCCGTAGGCAGCGTAGAGGCGCTGGTATATATCGAGAAGCTTCTCGGCGATGGCCTTACGCACGGCTGGCTAGCCCTCCTGGGAGCCCCTACGCCTTTTGGATCCAGTCGGCAACGGTGGACTCGGGCACGCCATCGTAATGGAAGAGGTAGGGCTTCAGGTCGAGAACCGGCGTGCCGTCAATAGCATCCAGGCCTCGCACTCGCAGGACATTGCCCCTGCGCTCCAGGAGAGCCACCACCCTCAGGCCGATGGGGTTGGGTCGAACCGGGCTGCGGGTGGCGAACACCCCCTGAAGGGGAATCCCGGGGTCTCCCCGCGGATGGACATGCGTCGTGGTCTCTCGAGGCCCCTCCGCCACGAGGTGCAGCCAGAAGATGACGAAGATATGGGAGAAGGCCTCGAGGCCGTCCAGGGCGCCCGCCCACCTGTCCTGCACAACGATCGTGGACTCAAGGCTTTCCCAGCTCTCCCTGCGTAGCTCCTTCACGGAATTGTGCACCACCCCAATGGGTTTCACAACGACCGGTTCCAGCATCGCAGCGTCCTCCAGCGCAGTACAGTCTCAGGGGAAGTGCAGCGCTGGTCAAGACTTGCCAAGCAGCGGCCGCCGCGGCAGGAGGAACACGGCCAGCAGGAAGGCCAGGGCCGCGGTGCTGCCGCCCAGGAAGAAGGGCGCCGACGCTCCCACCTGGTCCCAGAGGACGCCGGCGAGGATGCTCGACAGGAGGATCATGAGGCCCATGGCGCCCTGGTAGAGGCCGAGGGCGGTGCCCCGCCACTGGGCGCCGACGAAGTCGGCCACCAGCGCTCTTCCCACGCCCTCGGTCAACGCCATGTAGACTCCATACACAGCAAACAAGAGCCAAACGTAGGCTCCGGCATCGATAACGGCGAAGCCGAGGTAGGCGACGGCAAAGACGCCGAAGCCGCCGGCGATGACGCGCCGCCTCCCGACGCGATCGGAGGCGATCCCCGCCGGCATCGACAGGAGGGCGTAGACGACGTTGTAGAGCGCATAGGCGAGAACCGCCTCGCTGACGCCCAGGCCCAGGTTGCGGGCCCGCAAGATGATGAAGACATCGCTTGAGTTGCCCAAGGCGAAAATCAGGCTTATGACCAGGAAGACGTAGTAGGCACGCCCGAAGTCCCTGAACCGCAGGCGCGGCTGCGACCCGCGCTCCTCCGGGGCGGGAGGCCTGTCGCTAACGCCGCGCAGCACGATAACCCCCAAGACGGCAGGCACAAGGGCGAGGGCGAAGATCGGGCGAAAGTTCTCGCCGATGAGAGCCAGCAGGGCCAGTGCGATCAGAGGGCCTAGTACCGCCCCCGCTGTATCGGCGGCCCGGTGAAAGCCGAAGCCGCGGCCTCGAACAGAGGGCGGCGTCCACTGGGCTATGAGGGCGTCGCGCGGGGAGCTACGCAGGCCTTTGCCGAATCGGTCCACGACGCGGGCAACCAGCACCGTAGGCCAGTGGAAAGCCACGGCCAGGAGCAGCTTCGCCACGGCGGACACGCCGTAGCCGACGAGGGCGAAGGGCTTGCGCTTGCCAACCTTATCGGAGAACCAGCCCGAGACCACTCTGAAGATGCTGCTTGTGCTTTCGGCCAGTCCCTCGATGACGCCGAGGATGGCGCGGGGCACACCCAGCGTCTCGGTGATGAAGATGGGCACCAGGGGATAGATCATCTCGGAGCTGATATCGGTGAAGAAACTCACTATGCCCAGACGAAAGACGTTTCTCTCCACTCCGGGCACGACGGAATCCCTAGCGGAGGGCACGCCAGGGCGCAGCGGCGACTTGTCCTCTTTGGCAGTCATGTGGCCCACCACTGGTGAGGTTAGCACCTGTTCGCTGCTCAGGACAGAGAGGGCGAACTCCGCTCTGTCGCTTCGGGCCTGTGGCCAGCCCTTCCCCAATAGCGCCGTATCTGGTATAATCTCACCAAATGGCCCGACAGCCCAACGAATATACCGCGCGCGACATCCAGGTGCTGGAAGGGCTGGAGGCGGTGCGACGCCGCCCCAGCATGTACATCGGAAGCACCGACCAGCGTGGCCTCCATCACCTCATCTACGAAATCGTCGACAATAGCATAGATGAGGCCATGGCTGGCTTCTGCGACCGCATCGACATCACCATCCACCCTGATGGACACGTAACTGTCGGCGACAACGGTCGTGGCATTCCCGTCGACACCCACGCACGCACGCGAAAGTCGGCGCTGGAAACAGTGATGACGCTTCTCCACGCCGGCGGCAAATTCGAGCACGGGGCCTACAAGGTCTCCGGTGGCCTGCACGGCGTGGGCGCAGCCGTAGTCAATGCCCTCTCCTCAGAGATGTGGGTGGAAGTGCGCCGTGACGGCACGGTCTATCGGCAGGAGTACCAACGGGGCGTGCCGCAAGGCTCGATGCGCAAGGTGCAGGGAGGAGGGCACGGGCAGGGCAGTGGAACCACCACCTGCTTCCTGCCCGACCCCAAGATCTTCCCGGCCCTGGACTACGATTTCGCCACGCTGGTGCAGCGGTTTCGGGAGATGTCCTATCTCACCAAGGGCGTGTGGGTCCGCTTCGTCGATGAGCGGGAGGACCGAGAGGCGAACTTCTACTTCGAGGGCGGTATCGCCAGCTTTGTGCGCCGCCTCAACAAGGACCGCAACGTCGTTCACCCCCAGCCGATATACATCGAGGGCGCTGCAAATGGGACCATCGTCGAGGTGGCCATCCAGTACAACGACAGCCTGTCCGAACTCACCTTCAGCTTCGCCAACTGCATCAACACCATCGACGGCGGCAACCACCTGACGGGCTTCCGGAGCGCTCTTACCCGCGTCCTCAACGACTACGCGCGCAAGCAGAAGCTGCTCAAGGAGGGCGACGCGAACCTCTCCGGCGATGACGTTCGGGAGGGCCTGGCAGCGGTGGTCAGCGTGAAGCTGCCCGAGCCGCAGTTCGAGGGGCAGACGAAGACTCGCCTGGGCAACGCAGAGGTGAAGGGCCAGGTGGAGTCGCTGGTGGGCGAAGAGCTGAGCCGCTATCTAGAGGAGCATCCCACCGAGGCACGGCGGATCATCGAAAAGTGCATCACGTCCGCCCGCGCCCGCGAGGCGGCTCGCAAGGCGCGCGACTTGGTGACCCGCAAGGGCTTGCTGGACGGCACTATGCTCCCCGGCAAGCTGGCCGATTGCTCGGAACGCGACCCACGACTTTGCGAGCTGTACATCGTGGAGGGCGACTCGGCGGGCGGCTCGGCCAAGCAAGGGCGGGACCGACGCTTCCAGGCCATCCTGCCGCTGCGGGGCAAGATCCTCAACGTCGAGAAGGCCCGTCAGGACAAGATCTTCGGCCACGCCGAGATCGCGGCCATCATCAAGGCGCTGGGCACTGGCATCGACGAGGACTTCGACCTGTCGCGCCTGCGCTACCATAGCATCATCATCATGACCGATGCCGATGTCGATGGCTCGCACATCCGCACGCTGCTCCTGACGTTCTTCTTCCGCCACATGGTGGAGCTCATCCACGCCGGCCATCTCTACATTGCCCAGCCGCCGCTCTACCGCATTCAGCGGGGCAAAGAGCACCACTGGCTGTACTCCGAGCCGGAGAAGGAATCGTTCCTGAGCAAACACAAGGACGGCAAGAGCATCACCATCCAGCGCTACAAGGGCCTGGGCGAGATGAACCCCGAGCAGCTCTGGACGACCACCATGGATCCCGAGCGGCGGCTCATGCTTCAGGTGGCGGTGGAGGACGCGATCCAGGCCGACCACATCTTCGTTCAACTGATGGGCGAAGAGGTGGAGCCGCGCAAGCGGTTCATTCTGGGCCACGCCAGCCAGGTGCGCAACCTGGACGTGTAGGCAAGGGTTCCTACGTCAAGCCGAACCTAGCTCCCCACGTACAGCCCGTGCTGGCGGATGTACTCCTCGACGGCTGGCGGCACCCGGTAGTGGATCGATAGCCCCTGGCGCACCCTATCTCGCACGGCGGTGGAGCTAATATCGATGCGCGGCATGTCCAGCCAGACGAGGCGCTGAGAGATGCCGGGGACTTCCTTCTCCAGAGCATCCGCCTTCGCAGCCTCCCAGTCGGTACGCACTGCCACGGCCAGTCGAGCCAGCGATATGATGCGCTGCGGCTCCCTCCAGTTGGGGAGGTCGGCGAGAGAGTCTTGCCCCAGAATGAAGAATATCTCACTATCGTCAGCCAGGTTCTGGTGCAGCGCCGCGAGGGTCTCTGCCGTATAGGACGGGCCTTCGCGCTCAATCTCCAGGATCGAGACAGCGAAGTGTAGGCTGTCGCCTACGGCGAGCTGCACCATCGCCAGGCGGTCCTCCCGCGGCGACAGCTCTTGCCCTGCCTTGCGCCAGGGGGCGCCGGCAGGCACGAACAGCACGTGGTCCAGTTCAAGCGCCTGGCGGGCCTCCTCGGCCAGCATCAGGTGGCCGACGTGCGGGGGATCGAAGGTGCCGCCGAGGACGCCCAGCCTCAACCTTCCCACTCCACTTCTGTCCGGCCCAGGCATACCTTGGCGCCGGGCTGAATGCCGGCCCGTTTGAGGGCAGCTACGACGCCCCAGCGAGTCAGACGCCGCCAGAACTCTGCCTGCCCCTCTTCTTGATCCAGCGGCATCATCTCAGCGAATGCCTCCAGGCGCTCGCCGCTCACCCTGTAGACGTCGTTGGACACGGAGACGGTGAAGCGCGCCCTGAGCGGCCGCGGCTTCACCACCGGCAGGGTCGGGGATGGCTCCTCCTCCACCAGCGTCGACAGCTCCTGGGCGACGCGCTCCAACAGCGGCCGCACGCCCTCGCCAGTGGCGGCAGAGATGAAGAACGGTTCGATGTGCCTCGCAGTCAACAGTTCCCTCAGCTCGGCTGTGCGGCGGGCCGCATCCGGGACATCGATCTTGTTCACCGCCACGACCTGGGGCTTAGCCGCGAAGTCCTCTCGGAACTGCGCCAACTCGCGGTTGATCACATCCATATCCTGCAGGGGATCGGGGCGAGTACCATCCAGCAGATGGACGAACATGCGCGCCCTCTCCGCGTGGCGGAGGAAATCATGACCCAGCCCTACTCCGACATGCGCTCCTTCAATCAGCCCCGGTATCTCAGCCACCACAAACGTAGTGTAGCCCATGTCCACCACACCGAGCACAGGCTCGACGGTCGTGAAGGGGTAGGAGGCGATCTTCGGATGCGCCGCGGAGATAGCCGCCAGGAGGGTGGACTTGCCAGCGTTCGGCACACCGAGGATGCCAACGTCTGACAACAGCTTGAGGTCGAGGACCAGCCTCACTTCCTCGCCCTTCTGCCCTCTCTGCGCTATGCGGGGAGCCTGATTAGTGGAGGTGGCAAAGTGAGCGTTGCCCCAGCCACCAAGACCGCCGTGAGCTATGGCCAACGTCTGGCCAGCCTCTGTAAGATCCCCAATCACAGATAGATCCCCGTTCTCTTGCTTGCGGCGAACCTCAGTTCCCACAGGGACGCGAATGATCAAATCCTTCCCTCGACGGCCGTACATATTGGAGCCACGGCCATGCTGGCCCCTCTCAGCCTTCCACTGACGGCGACGCCCTACATCCCACAGCGTACGCAAAGACGTGTCAGCCAGCAGAACGACACTGCCACCATCACCACCATCGCCACCATTTGGGCCACCACGAGGCACGAACTTCTCACGGCGAAAGCTCATGGCTCCAGCGCCACCATCACCAGCAATAACCCAGATCTCAACTTGATCGATCATAGTAGTCCACCCGTACTCATTATACTTTGCGGGAACAACATGGATGAGATCCGTTAGATCGTAGTCTTAGTAGAGATGTTGAGGCCGTGGAGAGCTTCGGGGGTTGAATGGGAAGTGTGTGTGGAACTGGTGGTGGAAAGACTGTGGGCTGAGAAGTTGGTTTGGTGAGGGGGAAAAGAGTGGCGAGGGCATAAGAACAGTCAAGTGAAGTTTTCCACCACAGCGGGCGGATATCCACGACCTTTGTGGATAACTTAGGCTATTAGGAGGGTGCGGATCTCGCCTATCTGACGCGTGAACTGAGGGTCTGTCGTGAGGACGTTGTCTATCTTGCGTAGGCCGTAGATCACGGTGGAATGATCGCGGCCACCGAGGAGGGAAGCGATCTCGGTGACGCGCTGGTGGGCATCCTCACGCAGGAGGTACATCGCGATGTGGCGAGCCTCTGCGATCTCCTTGGCACGGCTCCTGCCGGTGAGGGCGGGAGCGGCTAGGTCGAAGTACTGAGCGACGACGTCGAGGACAGCCTGGGGAGTGGGATGGGGTTTCTCGGGGGAGGGTGAGACGGGAGCCAGGGCCTCAGCGGCGAGCTCGAGGGTTATGGCCGCGCGGAGGAGGCGGGCGAAGGCGACGATGCGGTTGAGGGAGCCTTCGAGTTCGCGGATGTTGTTGTGGCAGCGCTGGGCCAGCAAATGGAGTACGTCGGGGTTCACTTCCTGCTGAAGCTCAGCGGCCTTGGTCGTCAGGATAGCGAGGCGGGTTTCGAGAGCGGGCGGCTGGATATCGGCGATGAGTCCCCACTCAAAGCGGGAGCGCAGGCGATCCTCAAGGAGAGAGATGAGTCTGGGTGAGCGGTCGCTGCTGATGACGAGCTGGCCGCTGGCGGCGTGGAGGTCGTTGAAGGTGTAGAAGAACTCCTCCTGGGTGCGCTCTTTGCCTGCCAGGAACTGGATGTCATCGATGAGGAGGATGTCAACGTGGCGGTATTTGGCGCGGAACTCCTCGGTGCGGCCCTGAGCGATAGAGGTGACGAACTGGTTGGTAAACTGCTCTGCGGTAACATAGAGAACGCGGTGGTGGTTGCTCCAGGCCCTGTGGCCAATGGCGTGGAGGAGGTGGGTCTTGCCCAAGCCGGTGCCACCGTAGATGAACAGCGGGTTGTAGACGCCGGAGGGCTTGTTGGCCACTGCCAGGGAGGCGGCGTGGGCCAGACGGTTCTCGTGGCCCACGATGAAGCGCTCGAAGGTGTAGCGCTCGTTGAGGCGAGGCAGTGGGAGTGGAGGTGGCGGTGGTGGCGGGGCGGTCTCGGGCTTGAACAGGGGACCGTTGGCGGGCGCGGCCTCCGGGTAGGAACCGAGGAGCTGGAAGGTCACCTCTACGGGGTGGCCGATGATGCCGGTAAGGGTCTTGGCGATAAGGGGACGGAGCTTGGTCGAAAGCCACTCGGTGGCGAAGTCGTTGGGGGCTCCGACAACGAAGGAGCCGTTGTCGAAACGCAGGCCGATGGTATCCTTGAGCCACGTCTCGTAGTTGGGACGTGTCACCTGTAGTTGGAGCTCATTAAGGGCTAGCTCCCACAAGTCCTGAGCACTTGTCTCCAGCCGACAAACAGCCGGATCCTTCATGACAGATTCCCCCTCGGTGGCAAAATGGAACACAGGCAGTGGTTTCCGGCGGACGGGGGCAACATAGCAAGGCAGTATGAGGGTTACAAGGGTTTTATGGTAACTGGGCGGGAAAATGTTAACCCTTTCAGAAACCTCAAACCGTCCGGGTGTTGCGAACGCTGGGTTGCTGGCATCTCTGGCTGAGAGCTATAATGGCTCGGCCTCGAGGATTCGGAGGGAGCAGGGGCAATGCTTTTGGGTATTGACGTAGGCAACACCAACATCACGCTGGGGGTGTTCGAGGGGGAAAGGCTGAGGGCGAGCTGGCGTCTGGCGGCCGACGTGAACAGGCTGGCGGACGAGTATGGCGTCCTGATGGTGAGCCTGCTGGGACATGAGGGCGTGGGGGCTGAGCAAATCGATGCTGCTGTGATGGCGAGCGTCGTGCCCGATCTGGACCCCATCTTCGAGTCGGTGTGCCGACGCTACTTTGGCGTGCGCCCGCTGGCGGTGAGCGCCGGGGTGCGCACCGGCCTGCGCATCCTGTACGATAGTCCTCGCGAGGTAGGGGCGGACCGAGTGGCCGATGCGGTGGCCGCCATCAGGCTGTACGGACCGCCGCTCATTCTGGTGGACCTGGGAACTGCTACAGTGTTCGATGCCATATCGAAGGACGGCGACTATCTGGGGGGAGCGATCGCCCCTGGCCTGGTCATCGCGGCCGAGGCGCTTTTCCGGCGGGCGGCGAGGCTGTATCGAGTGGAGCTGGCGCGGCCGAAGAAGGCAATCGGGCAGAACACGGTGGCTGCCGTGCAATCAGGGGTAATCTACGGATACGTGGCCCTGGTAGAGGGCATTGTCGGGCGCTTCAAGGAGGAGCTGGGAGAGGAGGCGAAGGTGGTGGCTACCGGCGGCTGGGCCGAGCTGGTGGGTCAGGAAACGGACGTTATCGACGTGGTGGACACCAACCTCACTCTCACGGGGCTGCGGTTTATCTACGAGATGAATAGCTGAGATGCTCAAGGGTAAGGTTGTCGTTCTAGGAGTGACGGGCAGTATCGCGGCCCACAGGGCGGCGGAGTTGGCCAGCAAGCTGGTGCAGGCCGGAGCGAGCGTCGATGTGGTGATGACGCCATCGGCCACCGAGTTCGTTACGCCGCTGACCTTCCGGTCGCTGACACAAGGCAGCGTTATCGTGGACATGTTCGAGGGAGCGCTCGAGCATGTCGAGCTGTCGCGCCGCGCCGACGTGGTGGTGATAGCGCCGGCCACGGCCACTACGATGGCTCGCCTCGCGCACGGGCTGGCCGAGGACATGGTGAGCGTCACTGTCTTGGCGACCAAGGCGCCGGTGCTGGTCTGCCCGGCGATGGACTCGCAGATGTTCGAGAATCCTGCAACCCAGGCCAACCTGGAGACGCTGCGAGAGCGCGGCATGACCATCGTGGGGCCGGAGATGGGCCGCCTGGCCTCGGGGCGCATGGGCCTGGGCCGGCTGGCGGACGTCGAGACGATTCTGGGAGCGATCCACTGCGTCCTGGGGCGAGAGGGCGACCTGGCCGGCCGCAAGGTAGTGGTCACGGCCGGCGGCACACGGGAGCCCATCGACCCGGTGCGGTACGTGAGCAACTACTCTTCCGGCAAGATGGGCTACGCCATAGCCGAAGCGGCGCGGGACCGCGGCGCGGAGGTGGTGCTGGTGAGCGCCCCCACGGCCTTGCCCACCCCCTATGGGGTGAGGCTGGCGCCGGTGCAGCGGGCGGTCGAGATGCGCGATGCTGTGGTGCAGGAGTGCCGTGACGCCCAGGCGCTGGTGATGGCGGCGGCGGTGGCTGACTACGAGCCGGTTGCCACGGCGGAGCAGAAGATGAAGCGTCGGGCCAAGACGCTGAAGCTGGAGCTGACGCGGACGCCGGACATCCTGGCCGAGGCGGGCAAGGGCTTCGTCAGGGTGGGGTTCGCGGCTGAGAGCGAGAACCTGGTGGCCAACGCGCGCCGGAAGCTGGAGAGCAAGGGGCTCGACCTGATAGTGGCGAACGACATCAGCGGCCCGGAGACCGCCTTCGATTCCGACACCAACCGCGTGGTCATCCTCGACCGGGCGGGCGGGGAAGAGCGTCTGCCGGTCATGACCAAGTACGAGGTGGCTCAGCGCATCCTCGATCGGGTGGTCGAACTTCTGGCCAAGAGCTCCTGAGACAGAAGGTGTAGTGTTTCAGTCTAGATGATAGACGGAGGGTCACGCCGTCTCTAGCCGCTCATCCTGAGCTTGTCGAAGGGCGAGCGGGGGCTCATGGTTCGACAGGCTCACCATGAGCGGACCATAGATCCACCATGAGCGGACCATAGACCCACCGTGAGGGGAACATAGACCCACCATGAGCGGCTCTAGCTGGAAGGTCGCGACCCCATGATTTCTCAGGTGTCTTGAAACACCACGCTCGTGAGGCGAAGGGGCCCTTCCGTTTTTGCACACACTGCGGAGGTAGCTGACTATGGCCTATCAAACCATACTGTACGAGAAAGCGGGGAGGATCGCCAGGATAGTCCTCAACCGGCCGGAGCGTCTCAACGCGATCAGCCTCGACATGCCCGACGAGCTCGAGCGGGCGGTTGCCGAGGCCAACGCGGACGGCGACGTGCGGGCGATCATCCTGAAGGGAGCCGGACGGGCCTTCTGCGCCGGCTTCGACCTGTCGCCCGGGCTGTTGACGGGGCCGCCGATGGGGAAGTGGGACCCGACCGAGGACTACATGCTCGCGACGCGCATCGCTGGCAAGTTCATGAGCTTGTGGTACAGTCGCAAGCCGACGATCGCGCAGGTGCACGGCTGGTGCGTGGCGGGCGGCACGGACATGGTGCTGTGCAGCGACATCATCATCGCCGCCGAGGACGCCCAGATCGGCTATGCGCCGGCGCGCATCTGGGGCTCGCCGCTGACGGCGATGTGGGCGTACCGGCTGAGCGCGGAGCAGGCCAAGCGCCATCTCCTGACGGGCGACGCCATGGACGGCAAGACGGCGGAGCGCATCGGGCTGATCTACAAGGCGGTGCCCGCCGACCGGCTGGAGGAGGAGGTGGAGGGCCTGGCGCAGCGGATGGCCAACATCCCCGTGTCGCAGCTTGCGTCCATGAAGCTGCTGGTGAATCAGGCCTACGAGAACATGGGCCTGCACACGACGCAGATGCTGGGCTGCATCTTCGATGGCTGGATGCGCCACACGCCGGATGGGGTGGCTTGGCGGCGACTGATCGACGAGAAGGGGATTCGGGCCGCCATCGACGCCAGGGACGGGCCGTTCGGGGACTACAGCGCGGGCAAGCGGTAGGGGGAAGGAGAAAAGCCGTGCGGGCGCTGGTCGTTTGGCTCTCGCTCATCGGGGCGCTGGCAGCCTTGGGGACGGTGGCCGCGCGGGCACAAGTCGAGCCCAGCATCAGCGTTTCGCCAGAAGAGGGGCTGGCGGGGACGGCTATTACCGTCAGTGGCTTAGGCTTCGCCCCGGGAGATACAGTCTACATCGGGGTTTTCCCAGTGACGGGAATCCCCGGTGGTCACGGGACTGCGCCACTAGCGACCGCTACCGTGGATGCCGAGGGTGAGTTTCATGTTGCCGCTGTGATTCCGCCAGCAGGGTTCGAGAACTGGGCTCAAATATACCGTGAGTATGAGGTGATGGCTTACGCGCAGAGCTTCGGCAGCCGGACCAGCGAGACGGTCGAGGCGGCACCCAAGGCCATCTTCACTCTCACCTCGAGTTTCCTACCGCCAAGCGGTGTGGGAGCAGGCGTGGTTGAGGGGGAAGGCGTGCGTGCTTGGGCGTTGGCAGCCATCGGCCTGGCCACCGCGCTCAGCGGTGCTGCAGCAGTCGTGTTCGTGACCACGCGGCGGAGGGGGTAAGCGCAGCCCCTTCTAGGCCGCTCATCCTGAGCTTGTCGAAGGAGGAGCGGGGGCTCATGGTTCGACAGGCTCACCATGAGCGGCGGGAGACGGGCTGGCTTGGCGGCGGGCCCTAGCGGGTCATCTTGCGGGTGAAGGTGACCAGGAAGAGGGCGATCATGAACACGCCGAGAAACGACTCTCCCGCGCCGAGAAAGCGGCCAGCCCAGCCCTGGGGATCGGGCGCCCAGTGGCCGTAGCCGAGCGCTGGAAAGGACACGGCGCTGTAGTAGAGGGCGCTCCAGAAGCCGCCGGTAAGCACTCCAGGTAGCACAAGTAGGCAAACGCCAGGCCGAAGACGACGGCGGCGGCCCAGGCGACCACCCAGATCGGTCGCTCGCCGTAGCCGTAGAGGAACCGCAGGGCGTTGAGGGCCAGCGCGCTCGGGCGGTGAAGTACAAACTGGGCCAGCTTCCGGCGGGCCTCCATCTCTCGGTAGTGGAACTCCCCGGCGACATCGTACATGCCGGCCTCCGTATGCCATTGCTTGAGGGCCGTATAGCCTAGGGCGGCCCACCAGAGCTCGCCGGCCATCTCGTCCCCGAGCACGTAGTCTCCCCAGTCCACGTCCACCAGAATCATGCCTCGTAGTCTGGCTCCCGCCAGGTAGGCCCCACGCAAGTCGGTCTGAACGAGCTCGGCGCGCTCGAGGTCGACTCTGTCGAGTTCAGCGCCTCGAAGGTCGGTCTGGAGCAGGTAGGATTCCTGAAGCTTGGCGCCGCCCAGCTCGGCACCCTGGAGGTCTGCCTCATAGAGGTTGACTCGCTGGAGGTTAGCCTGCCAGAGGTCGGCTTTGCGGAAGTCGGCCTGCGAGAGATCGGCTCCCTCGAGGTTGGCCTTCCTCAGGTTGGCTCCGTCGAGGGTAGCGTTCCGGAGGTCGGCTCCGTGAAGGTCAACCTCGCTGAGGTTGGCCTTTTCTAGGTTCGCCTCGCGGAGGTCCAGGCCCTCGGGTCCGCCGTGCTCCTCTATCAGGCGCAGCACATCGTCGCGGGTAAGGCGCTTTCCGGCGTGCGGGGGAGGAGCCTCGGTCTCGTCCATGGTGTGGCCGCGCCTCTACTTGCGCCGCCGTCTAGCGGGGGCTCTGGGCTGCTTCTCCGCCGCCAGGGCCAGCACCAGGTTCACCAGCGTGCGCGTGGGGGTGCCGGTGGCGCCCTTGACGAAGGCGCCCTTGTCCCTATCGACGCTGTCGGTGCCGGCCATGTCGAGGTGGACCCAGGGGGTGTCGCCCACGAAGTCGGCCAGGAAGAGGGCGGCGGTGATGGCGCCGCCTTCGCCACGCCTGCCGACGTTCTTGATGTCGGCGACGTCGCTCTTGATGTGCTCCTTGTACTCGTCGTAGAGGGGGAACTGCCAGAACTTCTCGCCGGCCGTCTCGCCGGCGGCGATGACCTTCTGGCATAGCTCCTGGTTGTTGGACATGCAGCCGGTGGCACCCTTGCCGATGGCGATGATCATCGCGCCGGTGAGGGTGGCGACGTCGACGATGGGCGAGAGGCCCTGCTGGCGGGCGTAGGCGATGGCGTCGGCGAGGACGAGGCGACCCTCGGCGTCGGTGTTGACGACCTCGATGGTCTTGCCGTCCATCGCCCGCACGACGTCGCCGGGCTTGGTGGCCGAGCCGGAGGGCATGTTCTCGGTGGCGGGCACGACGGCGGTGACGTTGATCCGGGGCTTGAGCTTGCCGATGGCCCACATGGCGGCGATGACGGTTGCCCCGCCGGACATGTCGCGCTTCATGGCCTGCATGCCGGCCGAGGGCTTGATCGAGATGCCGCCGGAGTCGAAGGTGATGCCCTTGCCCAGCAGTCCGAGCGTCGCCTTGCGGCGGGGGGCGCCGCGGTAGCGCAGGACGATGAACTTGGGGGGCTGAGTGCTACCAGCGGCCACGCCGAGCAGGGCGCCCATGCCCAGCTTCTCCATCTGCTTGCGCTCCAGGACCTCGCACTCGAGGCCGGCGTCCTGGGCGGCGGCCAGGGCCTGCTCGGCCATGATGGCGGGGGTGAGGCAGTTGGCGGGCTCGTTGGCCATATCGCGGGCGCGATTGGCCGCCTCGGCCAGGGTGCGGCCGGTGGCCACGCCGCGGCGGAGGGCGGCAGCCTTCGTGCGGTCGGACTCCACCAGGGAGAGGGCATCGATCTCCCGCTCGTTTTCATTCTTCTTCTTGTGTTTGGTGAAGCGGTAGAGGCCCATCACGGCGCCCTCGGCGATGGCCTGGGCGCACTGCTGGGGGTCGAGGCCGCCGACGCCGGCGCCATGCACGACGGTGGCGACTGTGCTGGCACCCACGCGTCGCAGGTAGCGCAGGGCGGTGGCGGTGATGTCGCGCGCCTTGTCCAGCTTGAAGGAGTCTTGCTTGCCCAGGCCGACCACCAGCACGCGCGGGGAGGTCAGGCGGTCGAGGGTGTGGATGAGGGTGAGCTCGTTGAACTTGCCCTTGATCTCCCCTTCCTTGATGAGCTGGCTGATGGCGCCGCCCAGGGCCTTGTCGACAGCGCCGGTGGCGCCGCCGGGCTTCTTCACCCCCTCGAACAGGTTGACCACGATGGCTCTGGCCGGGTGCTGGCCGATATCCCCCACTTCGACTTTGATCTGCATGATGGACACTCCTTGGGCAGCTTGAAAAAGGCGTCGGGTCGTAGGGGAATCATAGCGAAAACGCATGTGGGCAGCAATGGGAGGAAATGATAGGGGGCATTGCCAAATCGTGTGGTGCTTCAGTCTAGGGGAAAGATGAGCGGGGGCGCATGGTTCGACAGGCTCACCATGAGCGGCCCACGAAGGGAGGCTGGGACATATCGACGGCAGGCGTTAGGATTGACACTTAGGAAGTCGTGGACCATGATCTCTCACATGTCTTGAAGCACCACAGGGCATTGCCAAATCCTCAGGGGCGTGCTTAAATTAAGGCAGGTCAAGGGAGGGGAAGCTGAATCGTGGCTGAACGCGTGGTTCCGACGATTACGCGGGCTGTCCGCTTCGTCAACAAGGTTGGCGTCGTAGAACTCCTCATAATGGGCGTGGCCTACATCTTCTACGAGCTGGTGCGGGGTGCTGCGGTAGAGCGAACGGTTGAGGCTACGTCCCGCGCCATCCGCATCATGGAGTTCGAGCAGCGCCTGGGCTTGTGGGCTTGGGAAGGCAAGATGCAGGCCTGGGTCGTGTCTAGCGATTTGCTGGTATATCTTTTCAACGCCATCTACATATATGGTTACCTTCCACTCATCGTGGGTGTGGGGGTTTGGCTGTTCTTCTTCCACCGCCAACGCTATGTGCTCCTGCGCAACGCTTTCCTCATTTCGGGAGGCATCGGTCTGATCATCTTCAACCTGTTGCCTACAGCGCCGCCACGGCTTCTCCCCTGGCCTCTGAGCGACCAGGTGGTGGACACCATGTCGGCCTTTTCCAGGATCCACTACGACATGAATCCGGCGACTTTTGTGAACCACTACGCGGCCATACCCAGTTTCCACTTCGGCTGGATTTTGCTCCTGGGCATTGGCGTTGTCTGGACGATGCGAAACTTCTTCGGAATAGCCTTCGGGGTGGCAATGCCCGTGGCGATGTTCGTGGCGGTGGTGGTTACTGGCAATCATTTCATCATCGATGTCCTGGCCGGCACAGTGGTGGCCCTGATAGGCCTGGCCCTCGCTCTTCTTCTCCAGCGCTATGGCCAGCGACTGTGGCGGTTGATCCTCCCCGATCGTATCTTTAAGCACCTGGCTGGGTCGCCTGGGGTTTAGTCAGGTAGGCTGCTAAAGCCTCGCTGTGGAGGGAGAAAAGAGCACACAGGGGGCGCTTGTTGCCCTGTTGCGACAAGTGATACGACGCATTGGCCGGCGCGACCTTCTGGAGGCCGCGCTGGTTGCTTTGGCTTTCCTCCTCTACTTCTTGGTGCGGGGCTCCGTTATCGACCGGCCGCACGACGCCTTCCAGAATGCCCTAGACGTCATTGATGCGCAGAAGTGGCTGGGCATCTTCTGGGAGCCGGACATGCAGGACTGGATAATAGACAATAGGTTCCTGGTCCAGGCATCGAACTACGTCTACTTCTGGCTGCATTTCCCCCTGATCATCGTCTTCGGTCTGGTTTTGTATGTCGCAGACAGGCACAAGTACACTGTTATGCGCGATGCTTTTCTGGCTTCGGGAGCTGTATCGCTGATCATCTACGGTCTCTACCCCGTGGCGCCTCCCCGCCTCCTGCTGGGGCTGGCAGAAGAGTTCAAGGTTGTCCTCGATGCCGATTTGCAGTCCTTTGTGGACACCATGAACGTCCATCTGGGATACGGCTACCAGGCCCAGTCGATGCAGCCGTTCGTTAACCCCTATGCGGCGATGCCCAGCCTCCACTTCGGCTGGGATTTCCTTCTGGGCATTGGGATCATCTGGGCATTCCGGCGTTATCCGTTCGTCTGGCCGCTGGGCGTCGCTCTGCCGGTGATGCAGCTCTTGGCCATCGTGGTCACTGCCAATCACTACTTCCTCGACGCGTTTGCCGGCATGGGGGTTGCCCTCCTTGGCCTGGCCATCGCAGTGGCCCTGCAACGCTGGGCCTATGCTCCCCTGGGGAGGTTGGTCAGACGCCTGCCTTGGGTGGGGGGTTCCGAGGAGGAGCAAGGGCGCTCGCCGGTCTAGTAAGGCGCTGGGGAACTGGCCTCCAGGCTCGGGGGTTCTTAGTCCCAGTGGCGGTAGGCGGGCAGGGGCCTGAGTGCTGCATAGACCTCCACCGAGACCTCGCTGGCGTGGGAGAGCCAGGGCTCCCAGTCCTGGCGGGCCTGGTTGGCCTCCTTGCTGGAGAGGGCCTTCTGGATGATGGTCTCATTGGAGAACGTGAAGACAGCCATCCAGTTGGGGCCGGGGCGGGAGGAGCGAACGCGGAAGCCGGCGGTGATGCCTGGGATCTTGAACATGTGGCGGAGGTGCACCTTCAGATACCAACGCTCGAACTCCGGCAGGATCTCCGGGTTAATGTGGGCCTGGATCACCAAGAGAGGCTTATCACCCACTGGGAGACCTCATGGCTGCTCCATTTGCTGCAGGATGGCTGTGATGGAGGGCTCGATGTCGGCGGAGGTGTCCACGTTGATGTGGGGCCTGTCGATGGGCTCCACATCGTGCCGCATGCGCTCATAGACCTCCGGCCCAGCGTCGGAGAGGTCTTGAGGATGAGGGGCTTGCACTCGGGCCTGCAAGCGTTTGTGCACCACGGCTGGGGGCGCCTGGAGTTGCACGAGGATGAGCTTGGCGTTGTGCTCGTCGGCGATGCTATAGACCTGGCGGCGGTGCACCTCGCGCAGGTTGGTGGCGTCAAAGATGGCGGGGATTCCCCTTGCGAGAAGGCGGCTCAGGACCAGGTGACAGGCGGCGAAGAGGCGACGGTTCTCCTCGGCGGAGTGGGTGGGCTGGCCGAACAGCGCCTTGCGTAGGGCATCGCTTATGAGGCTGGCCATCGGATAGCGAGAGGCGAGGCGGTGGCAGAAGTGCGATTTGCCGCTGCCGGGGAGGCCGCTCAGAACCACGAGGGTGGGGCTGGTTCGGGACGGGGGCAGCGGCTGGATGCACTCCTCGATCTTGCGAGCGTCCTCCAGAAGCTGCTGACTTTGCTCTTCCACGGGCCTATTGCTCATTATAGAAGGCCAGGCCAACCAGGCCCGGGCCGGTGTGGATGCTCATCACCTGGCTGAACTCGGCGACGAAGAGCTCGGCTGGCCGGAGCTCTTCTCGCACCTTCTCGGCCAACTCCTCGGCTTCCTGTGCTGCTCGGCTGTGGAAGACGGCAACATGAGAGGGTTTCTGCATCTGCAGGCGCTCCCCGGCGAGTCTCAGGAGACGCGCCACTGCTCTGGGTTTGGTGCGCACTGCGCCCAATCGGGTGATCTGGCCATCGTGGAGCTGGAAGAGGGGCTTCACCTGGAGGAGGGCGGAAAGCCAGGCGGCCACCTGAGGCACCCTCCCGCCCTTGGCCAGGTACTCCAGGGTATCCAGGACGCCCAGCATATACAGCCGCGGGATCAGGGCCTCGGCCTTGCTGGCCGCCTGCTCTAGGCTGGCGCCGTTGGCTGCTGACCTGGCCGCCGCGAGCACGATGAAGCCCAGGGCTGCGGCGGCGGAGCGGGAATCGATCACCTTTACTGTGAGGTCGGGCATCTGTTCACCGGCGAGGGCGGCGCCATCGCGGGCGGAGTTGTAGGTGGCGGTGAGCTGGCTGCTGGTGACGATGCAGAGAACCTCCTTAGAGCCTCGCTGATAGGCCTCTCGAAAGGCGTCGAGGAAGGCCCCCGGTGGCGCCGAGGCAGTGGAGGGCAGCCGCCGGGCCGATTTCAACAGGGAGTAGAATTCCTCCCAGGTCAGGGAGACGTTGTCCACGTAGGAGGTTTCCCCAAGCAGGAAGGCCAAGGGAACAACCGTAATCTGGTACTCTTCCTGCATCTCCTGGGGGATACTGCATACGCTATCCGTTACTATGGCCAGTCTCGCCATGACAGATAATGGGAATGATTGCGACACGTCGCGATTCCTGGACAAGTATAGCGCACATTATCTTGCACGGGCTACAGTGCTGTGCTATACTCGGCTCGAAGTAAGGAAAGGAAGGGACACCTCCAACTATCGAATCGGAGGGCGATGCTCAGCAAGGAAAGACGCCAGGAAATCATCGCCGCTCACCGCCTCAACGCGAGCGACTCGGGCTCCTCGGATGTGCAGATAGCACTCCTCACCGAGCGCATAAAGCAGTTGACTGAGCACCTAAAGGTCCATCGCAAGGATCATCATTCTAGGCGTGGCCTTCTGAAGCTAGTGGGCCAGCGGCGGCGGCTCCTGCGCTATCTGAGCAGGACGGACGTCGGACGTTACCGCGAGCTCATCGCGAGCCTAGGCCTTCGCAGGTAGGCAAAAGAGTATCTGACAGAAGAGGATCCCCCTGCAACGCCCTTTTGAGGCAGTACCTGAGCTTTAGGGTTGCTATCGGAGGGATCTTGAGGTGTTCCTGAACGCTCGGGAGGATGGACACTATTATGCCAAAGTCATATGAACGAGAGATAGGCGGTCGCCCGCTGGTGATCGAGGTGGGGAAGCTGGCCGGGCAGGCGAACGGGGCAGCCACCGTGCGCTACGGCGATACGGTGGTGCTGGTCACGGCCTGCGTCAGCTCGCAGCCGCGCGAGGGGGTGGACTTCCTGCCCCTGACGATCGACTATGAGGAGCGGTTGTACGCGGCCGGCAAGATCCCCGGCGGCTGGTTCCGCCGGGAGGGGCGACCGAGTGCCGAGGCGGTGCTGGCGGACAGGCTCACTGACCGCCCTCTTCGTCCTCTCTTCCCCAAGGGCTTCCGCAACGACATCCAGATCATCACCACCGTGCTGTCGGCTGACCAAGAGAACGATCCTGACATCCTGGCCATGATCGGTGCAGCCACGTCGCTCTGCATGTCGGACATCCCCTTCGACACGCCGGTGAGCTCTGTGCGAGTGGGGCATGTGGATGGTCAATATGTGGCCAACCCCACATTCTCCCAGCTTAAGGAGAGCCTTCTCGATCTAGTGGTAGCGTCCACGAAGGATGCTCTGGTGATGGTCGAGGGAGGTGCGCGTGAGGTTCCCGAAGAGCTCGTACTGGGAGCGCTGACCTTCGGCCACGAGGTGAATCAGCAGATCATTGCTCTGGAAGAGGAGGTGGTGGCCGCCGAAGGGAAGCCCAAGGCCGTCTTCGTCCCTGTCGAGATGGAGGAGGGCGTGAGTGAGGCGGTGGACGAGTTCGTCCGCGAGAAAGGGTGGGAGCTGCTGGCGCGTCCGAAAGATGAGCGGGAGCCAGCTCTGGCGGAAAGGCGGCAGGAGTTGCTGGAACGCTTGGGCGAGACCTATCCGCCCGAGCAGGTGCTGGCCGCGTTCGCTGATGCGCTGAAGAGGCAGGTGCGGCAGAAGATCCTCCAGGATGGCATTCGCCCGGACGATCGCCCGCCCGGGGAGATTCGACACATTAGCTGCGAGGTGGGTCTACTGCCGCGAACTCATGGCTCGGGTCTCTTTAGCCGCGGCGAGACTCAGGTGTTGACCATCGCCACCCTGGGGTCCCAGCGCGAGGAGCAGCGGCTGGATGGCCTGGATCCGGAGGAGAGCAAGCGCTTCCTCCACCACTACAACTTCCCCCCCTTCTCGGTAGGCGAGACGCGACGTGTGGGCAGTCCCAGCCGGCGCGAGGTGGGCCATGGCCTTCTGGCCGAGCGGGCCCTGGAGTCGGTGGTCCCCGATGAGGAGGACTTCCCCTACACCATTCGTCTTGTCTCGGAGGTGTTGTCCAGCAACGGCAGCACGTCTATGGCCAGCGTCTGTGGCAGCTCTCTTGCCCTTATGGACGCTGGCGTGCCCATTAAGGCGCCGGTGGCAGGTATAGCGATGGGTCTGGTGATGGGCGAGGACGACGGCTACACTATCCTCACCGACATCGCCGGACTGGAGGACGCGCTGGGGGATATGGACTTCAAGGTGGCGGGCACCGCCGAGGGCGTGACCGCGCTTCAAATGGATATCAAGGTGAAGGGGATCACCCTGGAGATACTGGAGAAGGCGCTAGCGCAGGCGCATGACGCCCGTCTGGAGATTCTCGACCGGATGCGGGAGACGATCCCTGCCAGCCGGTCGGAGCTCTCCCAGTATGCCCCGCGGATGTATCGCATTCAGATCCCGCAGGAGAAGATCGGGCAGGTCATCGGCCCTGGCGGGCGGGTGATTCGGTCGATCGTTGAGGAGACCAAGTGTAGCGTTGACGTTCAGGACGACGGCACGGTTCTCATTGGCTCGAGCCGGGAGGAGATGGCCCAGCGCGCGATCCAGATAATTGAGGGACTCACGAAGGAGGTGACGGTGGGCGAGATCTACACCGGCAAGGTCACTCGCCTGACGTCCTTTGGTGCCTTCGTGGAGATCCTGCCCGGCAAGGATGGGCTGGTGCGACTGGGCGATCTGGCCGAGTATCGCGTTGCCCGGCCTGATGATGTGGTGAAGGTCGGCGATGAGGTCATGGTTATGGTGATCGAGGTGGACCAGATGGGGCGTATTAACCTATCGCGGCGGGCGGTACTGGAGGGCACTTCGGAGCCACGGTCCGCCGGCGTCCGGGGGGGGCCGGAGCGAGACCGAGACCGAGCCCCTGTGCGAGGCGGCGGCCCTTCCGGCGGCGGTTCCGGCAGGAGACCTCGGGGCAATGGGCCACCACAGCAACGGCGCCAGCAGGGTGGCGGCGGTTTCAGGGACAGGGACAGGCGGCCGCGTGAGAGGCGCTCCTGGGACGACAGGCGTGGGCCGAGCGGGCCGAGCGGGCCGAGCAGGCCGAGCGGGCCGCCGGGTCCGCCTCCGCCGCCCCGTCCGACCCAGGGCAGGCGCTAGTAGGGGAGGCCTCGGTCCCGCATCAGGGAGGTAATCCAGGTGGCGATCAGGGTAGTGGTCAGCGGCACCGGCAATATGGGACGGGAGGTCCTGCTGGCCGTCTGCCGAGACCCCGACCTGGAGCCGGTGGGTGTGCTGGAGAAGTTCTCCTCGGAGGAGGTCCTCTCTCTTCCCGACAGCTCCGGTCTGGTGCCCTTGGGAGCGGACGCGGCTGCTCTGCTGGCGCGGGCCCGCCCTGAGGTGGTTGTGGACTTCACTAACGCTGAGTGGGCGCCCATCGCAGCGCGCGCTGCTCTGGACGTGGGCGCGCGGTTTATCAGCGGTACTACTGGGCTCTCCGATGAGTTTCTGGCAGAGCTTGAGCGTGAGTGTCGCCAGAGGGAGCTGGGAGCGGTATTGGCGGCCAATTTTGCCATCGGTGCCGTGCTTATGATGCACCTGGCGAAGCTGGCGGGGCGTCACTTCGACTACGCTGAGATCATCGAGCTGCATCATGAGAAGAAGGCCGATGCACCCTCGGGCACCGCCTTGGCTACCGCGCGGGCGATGCTCTCGGCTCGCGGGCGGCCTTTCGAGCGCCCTCCAACGGCAAAAGAAACGCTGGCGGGTACCCGCGGGGGCGCTCTGGACGGCGTTGGCATCCACAGCGTGCGGCTGCCGGGACTGGTTGCCCATCAGGAGGTCATTCTGGGGACGCTGGGGCAGACGCTCACCATTCGGCACGATACCACCAGCCGCGAGTCCTTCATGCCCGGCGTGATTCTGGCGATCAAAGAGGTGATGAATCGCCAGGAGCTGGTAGTAGGGCTGGACAGGCTCATCGGCTTGGATTGATGGTTCAGTTCTGGTCGAGGATTGGTTCGGCTGGGAGCCCACGCATACAGCAGCAGGAGGGATGAGGGGAATAGCAGGCGAGTGCATTGACGCACTTGTGTTGCAGCGGTAGTTGTAGTACCCTGATAGTGCCTCTTTTGTACCGTATGACATCTCCCCATTTTCTAAACGGCATTCGCGAGATCAAGCTGCGCAGGAGACCATGATGAACCTGGCAGAGCTGGAGGCTAAGACCCGCGAAGAGCTGATGGATGTGGCCAAGGATATGGGCATCAGTGGTCACACCTCGCTCAAGAAACAGGACCTCGTTTTCCGCATCCTTCAGGCGCGTGCCGAGCAGCAGGGTAATCTGCTGGCCGGCGGCGTTCTGGAGATTGTGGAGGATGGGTACGGCTTTCTGCGGGGGGATGGCCTGCGCCCCGGTGCTGGCGATGTCTACGTCTCGCAGTCTCAGGTTCGCCGCTTCGGTTTGAGGACGGGCGACTACGTTACGGGACAGGTGCGGCCGCCCAAGGACAGCGAGAAGTACTATGGCCTGCTGCGGGTGGAGGCGGTCAACAGCGTCGACCCGGAGGTAGCCAAGAATCGACCGCACTTCGGGTCCCTTACGCCCATCTTCCCCAATGAGCTGATCAATCTGGAGACGAGTCCGAAGGCGCTATCGGCTCGCCTGGTGAACCTTGTGGCACCCATCGGTCATGGCCAGCGGGGAATGATCGTGTCGCCGCCCAAGGCGGGCAAGACGATGCTCCTGAAGAGCATAGCCAAGGCCGCCATCACCAACTACGAAGATATTCATATGATGATCCTTCTCATCGGCGAGCGGCCGGAGGAGGTGACAGACTGGAAGCGCACGGTGGTGGAGGCGGAGGTCGTCGCGGCCACGTTCGACGATGCGGTGGAGGATCAGACGCGGGTGGCAGAGATGGGGCTGCAGCGGGCCAAGCGGCTGGTGGAGTGCGGCAAGGACGTGATGGTTCTGCTGGACGGCATCACTCGCCTGACTCGTGCCTACAACCTGGCCGTACCTCCCAGTGGTCGCACCCTGTCGGGCGGAATCGACCCGGCATCGCTTCACCCTTCGAAGCGTTTCTTTGGGGCAGCCCGGAACACCGAGGAGGGGGGCAGCCTCACTATCATCGCCACCTGCCTGGTCGACACCGGCAGCCGGATGGACGAGGTGATCTACGAGGAGTTCAAGGGCACCGGCAACATGGAGATACACCTCGACCGGCGTCTGGCCGAGAAGCATGTCTTTCCGGCGATCGCGGTGCAGCGGAGCAGCACCCGTCGCGATGACCTTCTCTTCGACGCCGACACGTACAGGCAGGTGATCCTCCTGCGGCGGATGCTGGCTCTGGTGAACGCCGATGCGAGTAGCGGCACCGACGCCACGCAACTGCTCCTCGATCGGCTGAGCAAGACTCAGAACAACGCCGAATTCCTGGCGACCCTCAAGGACGCGATGTAGAAGCAAGCCCGCTGCTTGCCTCTACGGCTCCGGTGAGATGGGGAGACCCTGGCTCAGGCCTTCGAACTGACAGTTGCGCCCCGCTATTTTGTGACTGTCGAAGGCCTCGTCTCTTTGCAGTAGCTTTTCTTTCTTGCTATACTCGCCGCGGATAGGAATCAAAACGAAAGGAGATGAGGGCGCGACTGCAGTCGGGCGCCCTTAAGTTATGCCAGTAATCATTGTTCTTGGTGGTCAATATGGGGATGAAGGTAAGGGACGGGTAGTGGATCTCGTCGCCCGCAAGGCTCACGTGGCGGCCCGTTACTCGGGGGGCAACAACGCCGGCCATACCGTAATCAACGAATTCGGGGAGAGCCGGCTTCATCTGGTGCCGGCGGGCATCTTCTACCCCGATAAGGTATGCGTCATTGGCAACGGCGTGATCATCGACCCCAAGGTGCTCCTGGAGGAGATCGACGATCTGCAGTCGCGGGGGGTGAGCTTCGAGAAGCTGAAAATCAGCGACCGCTGCCACATCATCATGCCCTGGCATTTGATAATCGACCGTGTGGACGAGGAGCTACGGGGCAAGGCGGCCATCGGCACCACCGCCCGGGGCGTGGGGCCCTGCTTTGCCGACAAGGTATTCCGCGCCGGCATCCGCATGGCCGATCTCATCGATCCAGAGGGTTTTCGCGAGCGGCTGTCCTTCGTCCTGCCCTACAAGAATGCCGTTCTGGAGAAGCTCTACGGAGTCGAGCCGCTGTCCTTCGAGGAGGTCTACTCCACCTACTCAGAGTATGCCGCCAAGATAGCAGGGTTCGTCACCAATACAGCAGAGCTGGTGCAGGACGCACTGGATCGGGGCGAGACGGTTCTGCTGGAGGGAGCGCAAGGTACCCTTCTTGATCTGGACGCAGGGACCTATGAGTTTGTGACCTCTGCAGCGCCGTCCTCTATGGCCTCGGGCGCTGGCGTAGGCATTGGCATTGGGCCTACCCAGATAACGAAGGTAGTGGCGGTCTACAAGGCGTATCAGACGCGCGTGGGCAACGGCCCCATGCCGACCGAGCTGGTGGGCGAGGAAGGGGACACCCTACGTGAGCGGGGGAAGGAGTACGGCGCCACCACCGGTCGGCCGCGCCGCTGCGGCTGGTTCGACGCCGTGTCCAGCCGCTACACTTTTCGCCTGAATGGTCTGACGGGGATGGTCATGACCCGTCTGGATATCCTCGACCAGTACCCCACCATCAAGGTGTGCACGGCGTATCGGCTGGACGGCAAGGTCACCAACATCTTCCCGAGCAGCAACAGGGCTCTTCTGCGAGTGGAGCCGATCTATGAGGAGCTACCCGGCTGGCAGAAGGAGACCAAGGACGCCCGGACTTTTGAGGACCTGCCGCCGCAGGCCAGGGCATACGTCCAGCGCATCCAGGAGCTTGTGGGTTGCCCGATAGACATGGTGTCGGTGGGGCCCGAGCGCGAGCAGGCCGTCATCATCAACCCCATCATCTGAGGGGCCACGGCCGCATCTCCAACTCGTCGCTCATGGTGAGATGTGTCGAACCACGAGCAGCCCTGCGCTCGCCCTTCGACAAGCTCAGGACGAGCGGGTGTATGGTCCCTCTACGACGCCCCCGGCAGGTCGATGTGGTGGCGGCGCACCTCGGCCATGATCTTCTCGCCGGTCGCCTTGTCGGGCTCCACTAGCGGCAGGCGCGGCGGCCCCACCCGGAAGCCAACCTGGTTGAGGGCGTACTTTATGGGAATGGGGTTGACGGACAGGGTCATCAGGGCGTTGTTGAGAGGCAACAGCCTGTGATGAATCTGCGCCGCCTCCTCCGTACGGCCTGCCAGGAAGCTCTCGATGAGCTGTCGCATCTGAAGGCCCGCCAGGTGGGAGATGACGCAGATCACGCCGTAGCCGCCCAGGGCAAGAATGGGCAGGGTGTCGGCGTCGTTGCCGCTCCAGACGCGGAAGCCCTCGTCGGCGCCCTGAATGATGGCGGCGATCTGGCCGAAGTTGCCGCTGGCCTCCTTCACCCCCACGATGTTAGGGACGCGCGACAGGCGGATTGTGGTCTCCGCCGTCATGTTGGTGGCGGTGCGACCGGGGATGTTGTATAGGATGCAGGGAAGGCTGATGCTCTTGGCGATGGCCTCGAAGTGGCGGAACAGCCCTTCCTGCGGGGGGCGATTGTAGTAAGGCACCGTCAGGAGGAGGGCGTCCACGCCCAGCTTCTCCGCCTCGCGGGAGAGCTCGATGCTCTCGGCGGTGTTGTAGTTGCCGGTGCCGGCGACTACCACGCCGCGGCCGTCGGCGGCCGCCTTCACCTCAGCGAATAGTCGCAGCTTCTCCTCGTGCGATAGGGTCGGAGTCTCGCCTGTGGTTCCGCCTATCACCATGCCATCGCTGCCGGAGTCGAGAAGGGCGCTGGCAAGGCGCTTAGCCTGTGCGTAGTCAACTGCCCCCTTATCGTCGAAGGGGGTTACCATAGCCGTTAGAAGTCGTCCCAGCTCCGCCATTGCAAACCTCCTCTAAATCAAGTTGCGGGCAATAAGCTCTTCGGCGATCTGAATGGAGTTGAGAGCCGCCCCCTTGCGCAGGTTATCGGCCACCACCCACATGGCGAAGCCGTTGGGGTGGGAGGCATCCTGGCGGAGGCGACCGACGAAGGTGGCATCGCGGCCGGCGGCCGTCCAGGGTTGGGGATAGAGGCTGATACTGGGCTCGTCCTGGACGGTGATCCCCGGCGCCTCGCGGAGGATGTCCCGTATCTCCTCTACTGGCATGGGGTGGCTCAGCTCCACGTGTAGTGCCGCGCTATGGCCGACGAACACGGGCACCCGTACGCAGGTGGCCGAGATCGAGAGGTCGGGTGCATGCATGATCTTGCGCGGCTCCTGAACCAGCTTCCATTCTTCCTTGGTGTAGCCGTTGTCCATGAAGACTTCGATCTCCGGCAGGAGGTTGAAGGCGATCTGATGAGGATAGACGTGAGGCATGGCCTTGTTGCCATCCAGCACCGCGCGGGCCTGCTCTGTCAGCTCAGCCACCGCGCGGGCGCCCGTAGCCGAGACCGGCTGGTAGGTATCGATGATGAGGCGGACGATGGGGTTGACTCGATGGATGGGCCAGAGGGCCAAGACTATGGGTGTGGTGGAGGAGTTGGGGATGGCAACAAGGCCGCGATGATGTTGCAGGTCGTCGCTGTTCACCTCCGGCACCACCAGAGGTACTTCGGGCTCCATGCGCCAGACGGAGCTATCGTCAATGACCACGGCCCCTGCCTTGACAGCCATCGGCACCAAGCTCTGTGACACCTCCGGAGTGGCCCCGAAGAAGGCGATATCCGCCCCCGTGAAGGAGGTGTGGTTGGTCTCCTGCACCTCTATCTCTTGCTCTCCCACCGTCAGTTTCTTGCCCGCCGACTGAGGTGAGGCCAGCAGTCGAAGGGACTTGGTAGGAAAGCGGCGCTGGAAGAGCAATCTGATGAGCTCACGGCCTACCAGGCCGGTGGCGCCCACAATCGCGATACTCAGGTCTCTGGACATCGAAGGCTCACTCTCGGCGCTTAAAAAGATGGCCGCCCTCCTGCGGCCCGAACATCTTAGAACATTGTTCTTCTGCTCGCAAGCCCTGCGATCGCAGGTTTGAAGCTAGAGACGTCGCAGGTGGAAGGGGCTATCGATAATGCCCCAGGCTGCCTCGTAGATGGCCTCGGACAGGTTGGGGTGGCCGTGCATGGTGTGCGCCAGATCCTGAGCGGTTGCGCCCATTCGCAGCGCGAGTGTGCACTCACCGATGATGTCGGTGGCTCTGGGCCCGAGGATATGCACCCCCAGGAGGCGGCTCGAGGGTTCCTCACAGATGAGCTTCACCAGGCCCAGCGGCTGCCCCAGGAGCTGAGCGCGTGCCACCGCCGAGAAGGGGAAACGGCCCACCTTGTAGGGAATGCCCTGGGCGCGGGCCTCCTCCTCGCGCAGGCCGACGCTGGCGATCTCCGGCAGGGTGTACACGCAGTTGGGCACGGCTCGATAATCGGCCTGGCGGCTGCCGCCGAGGGCGTTCTCGGCGGCGATGATCCCCTGGTAGGAGGCGACGTAGGCCAGCATGTAGAGCCCCAGGACATCGCCGGCGGCGTAGACGTTCTCGACGCTGGTCTCCAGGCGGTCGTTGACTGCCAGTGAGCCGTCTCTGAGGGCGAGGCCGATCTCGTCTAGGGCATCGCAGCAGGGCCGACGTCCCACTGCCATCAGCACTCTGTCCGCTACCACCTCCTGCTGCTCCTCGCCGAGGGTGAAGAGCAGGCGCAGGCGGTCACGCTCGGTCCTGATCTCTTGAAGCGAGGCGTTGGTGTGGACAGTGATGCCCTGGCCGCGGAGAATCTGCTGGAAGCGACGGGCGATCTCTTCGTCTACCGGGGGCAGGATGCGGGGCAGGAGCTCGAGGATGGTAACGTGGGCGCCGAGGGCGGAGAAGATGGAGGCGAACTCACAGCCCACGACGCCAGCGCCGATGACGACCAGGCTCTCGGGCATTGCCTCAAGCTCCAGGATCTGATCGCTGGTGAGGACGCCGGGCAGGTTCGCGCCGGGGATAGGCAGGTGGCTGGGCAAGGAGCCGGTAGCGATGATTATCCTGCTGGCGGCCAGAAGCTCATTGCCGACCTTGATGGAACCAGGGCCAACGAGTCGACCTTCTTCCCTGAACACGGCGATCTTCCGCCAGGCGATCAGCTTCTCCAGTTCGTCGGCCTGCTGGGCGACAGCTCGCTCCTTCCAGGCCATCATCGCCGTGAAGTCGACGGCGGCACTCTTCACGGCCACGCCCACGGCAGGGGCGTTCTTCGACTCCAGCAGGGCTTCGGCGCTGCGAAGGAGGGCTTTGGTGGGAATACAGCCGCGGTGGAGGCAGACGCCGCCCAGACGGTCCTTCTCCACGAGGGCCACGCGCGCGCCTAGCTGGGCGGCCCTGATGGCGGCGACGTAGCCGCCGGGGCCGCCGCCGATGATGGCGACATCGAAGGGGGCTTGCTCAGTCACTATCGGCGCTCCGCTGGAAATGCGCCGCTATCATAGCATAAGCGCTGAGCGGGGTGGCCTAGCGCGTACTATGCCCGAGTTGTAGCGATAGGGGGCCCGCTGAAGTGAGAGCCTTCGCTGCGCTCAGGGTGACAGCGAAGGCTGGCGTCATTCTGAGCGCAGCGAAGAATCCCAGCGAGAGGCAGCGTTCTCAGGAGCTCATGTACCCCGTATAGGCTGATCTGCACTCTCTGCAGGCAACCTTGGTCTTCCGGGCGGCCCTGGCAACAGCCTTGGCGACGTTTCTCGCCACCCTTCTGTCGAAGACGCTGGGGATAATGTAGTCTTCGTGAAGGTGTCTTTCCGAGACCATGCCGGCAATTGCCTGGGCAGCGGCCAGCTTCATATCCTCGTTGATTTCCCGCGCGCCTGAGTCCAGTACTCCTCTGAAGAGGCCCGGGAAGCAAAGCACGTTGTTTATCTGATTGGGGTAGTCCGATCTGCCTGTAGCTATGATTCTGGCGTAGGGCGCAGCCTCTTCGGGCATGACTTCAGGCACAGGGTTGGCCATAGCAAAGATAATGGGGTCTTTCGCCATTTTGGCTATGGCTGCCGCGGGCAGAAGCCCAGGGGCGGAAACACCAATGAAGACGTCCGCCCCTTGCAGAGCATCCACAAGCGGCCCTCGAAATCCGTCAGGGTTCGTGTTCTCAGCGTACCACTCCCTGATCGGGTCCATGTCCTCGTGCCTTCCCCGATAGAGCGCTCCTCCCTTGTCGTAGCCAATGATATTCCGGGCACCCGCCCCCAGGAGGAATTTGGTGACGGCAGTGCCAGCGGCACCAGTGCCGCTGAACACGATCTTCAGGTCTTCCAGCTTCTTCCCTACAATCTTCAGGGCATTGATCAGGCCAGCCATGATCACCACGGCTGTGCCGTGCTGGTCGTCGTGGAAGACAGGGATGTCGAGTTCCGCTCTTAGACGCTCTTCAATTTGGAAACAGCGAGGCGCAGAGATATCTTCCAGGTTTATGCCGCCAAAGACGGGGGCAATGTATTTCACCGTCCGCACAATCTCTTCGGGGTCCTTCGTGTTGAGACAGATAGGCACCGCATCAACCCCGCCAAACTCCTTGAACAACAGAGCCTTGCCCTCCATCACCGGCAAAGCGGCTTCGGGGCCGATATCTCCCAGCCCCAGTACCGCGGTCCCGTCAGTTACCACCGCTACTGTGTTGCCCTTCATAGTGAGACGGTAGACACTCTCCGGCTGATCATGAATCCGCATGGACACCTCAGCCACGCCCGGCGTGTAGAACGTCGAGAGGTCTCTTCTTGTCTTCAGCGCTCGTCTGCCAGCAATTTCTATCTTGCCCCCTAGATGCGCCATCAGGATGGGATTGGAAGCGTCGAGAACCTTGACGTCTGGGATCTGCTTTATCGTCTCTACAACCATCCGGCCATGCTCATCATCTAGGACAGAAACAGTGAGATCGCGGGTTACAGTCTTCGTAGTGATCGCTGGCGTGTCTATTGCCCCAATGCTGCCTCCGGCACTGGCGATAGCCGCAGCCACTTTGGCCAGCTTTCCTGGCACATTCTTGCTCTTGATCCTGAGAACTAGGCTATGGCCACGTAGTGGGGGTTCATCGATCTCCTTCACCTTATCCTCCTGTTCTTCATGCGTAATCTGATGCTTCTGAAGAGTCGGTAGCCACCAACATTTGTTGCGTTTTCAGGCGGTTGCGTGCCTCCGTCCAAGGGGAGTGTGGCCAGCCGCCAGACCGAGGGACGGCTCCGACTCGCTCCAGAAACGTGGTAACTGGGATTGTCCATTTTCAACCTGGCAACGCCCAAATAGGCCCGTCTCGACGAGCAGCTTGCTACTTCAGGCTCCATCCCGTGTCAACCTTTTGCGCACACTCTCCGATTGCCGCATGCGATCCCGAGCTGACCTGGCGGGGCGATCCTCATGGCCTGGCCTTGACGCCTCGCCAGGGGCGTCGCAGGCGGAGGCGGGCCAGGCCGCGGATGTCCTCCCAGACGGTCTTGCGGATGTTCACGCGCGTGTCGGTGTCCTCCAGCCAGCGCACGGGGATGTCCTTCACGGGATAGCCGGCCTTCTCGGCCAGGATCAGGAGTTCCGTGTCGAAGAACCACTCGTTGTTCTCTATGAGCGGCACCAGCTCGCGAACGGCCTGGCGGCTGAGGGCTTTGAAGCCGCACTGAGCGTCCGAGAAGCGGGTGAAGAAGAGCGCTTTGACCATCAGGTTGTAGCCGCGGGAGATCGTCTCGCGCTTCAGGGAGCGGGTGGTGTCGGAGGCGCGCGCCAGGCGGCTGCCGGTGGCGACGTGGTAGCCCTCGCTGGCGATGGCCTCGATGAGGGGCGGGAAGGCCTCGAGCTCGGTGGAGAGGTCCACGTCCATGTAGCTGACGATATCGGCCGCGCTGCCCAGCCAGGACGCCTTGAGCGCCCGCCCTCGGCCCTTCTCAGGGATGTGAAGGGAGGCCACGTTCGAGTGCTTCTCGGTCAGCTCCTGCGCCACGGCGAGGGTGTCATCGGTGGAGGCGTTATCGGCGATGAGGATGCGCCATTTATGATGAAAGCCCTTGCTCAGAAAGCGGCGTAGGGTGGCCACGCTCTCGGCCAGGACGTGCTCTTCGTTGTAGACGGGTATGACGACGTCGACGCTAGCCATGGCTCAATGCCTAAAGTGGCGGATGCCGGTGAAGACCATGGCCATGCCACGGGCATCCGCCGCCTCGATGACCTCCTGGTCGCGGATGGAGCCGCCGGGCTGGATGACAGCAGTGACGCCTCCGTCGGCGGCTAGCTCGACGCCGTCGGGGAAGGGGAAGAAGGCATCGGAGGCGAGAACGGCGCCGCGGGCGCGGTCCTCGGCCCGCCGCAGAGCGAGATGGACGCTGGTGACGCGGTTGGGCTGGCCGGCGCCCATGCCCAGAAGGGTGCGGTCTTTGACTATGACGATGGAGTTGGACTTGACGTGCTTGACTACCTTCCAGGCGAAGCGCAGGTTTGCCAGCTCCTCGTCGGTGGGAGCGCGTTTGGTCACCACCTTCAGCTCGATGTCGTCGTCCAGGTAGACGTCGGGCTGCTGGGCGAGGAAGCCACCGGAGACGCGTCGGTATTCCAGGGCGGTGGCGTAGCCGGCGGCGGCTTCCTCATCAAGCTGGAGGATGCGCAGGTTCTTCTTCTTCTGCAAGATTGTCAGGGCTTCTTCCGAGAAGGCAGGGGCGATAATGATTTCGTAGAAGGTCTTGCCGATCTCTTCCGCCGCCTCGCCGGTGAGCTCTCGGTTGACGGCGACGATGCCTCCGTAGGCGGAGACGGGGTCGCCGGAGAGGGCGCGGCGATAGGCCTCGGCCAGGTCTTGGTGGCAGGCGAGGCCGCAGGGGTTGGTGTGCTTCACGACGACCGCCGTGGGCTCGGCGAAGTCGAGGCTGACCCGCCAGGCGGCGTCGGCGTCGAGGAAGTTGTTGTAGGAGAGGGCCTTGCCGTGGAGTTGCTCGGCGGAGACGATGCCGCGGGTACGGCCTCCCCAGAGGACGTTCTCCTCCTTGTATACGGCCGCTCCCTGGTGGGGGTTCTCGCCGTAGCGGAGGTCGAAGAGCTTGCTGAGGGAGACGGTGAGGTGCTGAGGGAAGCCTGCTTCCTCCGCCCGCAGGTACTGGGCGATGGCGGTGTCGTAGGAGGCGACATGCTGGAAGGCCTTGAGTGCCAGGCGACGACGCTCGTCCAGGGGCACTGCTCCGCTTCGCAGGAGGTCAAGCAGGCTGCTGTAATCCGCAGGATCGACCACCACCAGCACGTGGGGGAAGTTCTTGGCGGCGGCGCGGATCATGGTTGGGCCGCCGATGTCGATGTTCTCGAGGGCATCTTGCAGGGTCACGCTGGGCTTGGTCACGGTCTCGACGAATGGGTAGAGGTTGACGGCGACGAGGTCGATGGCGTCGATGCCGCTCTTGGCCAGTTCCTCCAGGTGCGAGGGCTGATCGCGGCGGGCGAGGATGCCGCCGTGTACCGCCGGGTGGAGGGTCTTCACACGGCCGTCCAGGATCTCGGGGAAGCCGGTGAGCTTCGACACGCTTGCGACGGCGACGCCGGCCTCGGCCAGGGCCTTGTGGGTGCCGCCGGTGCTATGTACATCGAAGCCCAGCTCGGCCAGGCCGCGGGCGAAATCGACAACGCCTGTCTTGTCGGAAACGGAAACTATGGCCTTCACCTGTAGTACTCCTCCTCGCCTTCCGCTTCAATCTCCTCGAACTCCGCGGCTACGTCGGGCGTTACCTCGCCGCTGCCGCCGCACAGGGGGCAGGGCACGAGTCCGCCCTCGAGGGCCTCGATGCCCTGGAACTCCATGAGCTTGTCGTCCTCAGTCCACACGTAGGTGCGGTTGGGGTCGAAGTCATCGATGCGGCGGGGGCGCTGCGTGCGGCCGTCCTCATCGACGTACGCCAGATCCGAGAGGCGCTCCAAGTGCTCCTCGAAGAACGCACGCAGGGCCTCACGGAGGTTCTTGGCCTCAACGTCTTCTTCCCAGTTCATCTCGCCGTGTCGGAGAAGGCCGCGAGGCTCCTCCAGCGAGCGTGTGTACTCCGAGTCGATCCGCATGCCATGCGGTCTGCGGGCGACGTAGTAGATACGGAAGTTGGGCATGCGCGAGCGCTCCTATTCGATTATGGCCCGTCGCTCGTCCTTCTGGGCGACGACCTCCCCCACTGGCAGCGCCTCGGGCACTTGCGCGCGGAGCGTATCCACGTCGTCGGGGGCGCAGGCTACTATCATGCCCAGGCCCATGTTGAATGTGCGGTACATCTCGTCTTCTGCCACGTTGCCTCGCTCCTGGATAAGGCGAAAGAGCGGCTGCACCGGCCAACTCCTGCGGCGCAGGCGGGCGGCCAGGCCCTGCCCTGAGCCTGTCGAGGGGCCGTCCGGCAGGATGCGGGGCAGGTTGCCCGGTATGCCACCGCCGGTGATGTGAGCAATGCCCTTCGGTAGGGGCGGTTCGCGAACTGCCTCTACGCGCCCCAGGATGATCTTCATCTCATTGTAGTAGCAGCGGTGGGGTGCGAGCAACGTCTCTCCTAGCGTGGCCTTCAAGCCGGGGTAGGTGCGGTTCAGGCGGGCGCGCTCCTCGTCTGGGTCGCCGCCGAGGCCGACGGCGAAGATCTTGCGGACGAGCGAGTAGCCGTTGGTGTGCAGGCCGCTGGAGGGCAGGCCGAGCAGCACATCGCCCTCGCGGATGGTGCTGCCGTCGATGATCTGGCCGCGCTCGATGACGCCCACGATGAAGCCCACCAGGTCGAAGTCGCCCCGACCGTAGATGTCGGGCATGTCGGCTGTCTCGCCGCCCAGGAGGGCACAGCCCACATCCTGGCAGGCCGAGGCCATCCCCTGGACGACAGCCGTCTTTGCTTCCTCGGACAAGTCGCTGCTGGCCAGGTAGTCGAGGAAGAAGAGGGGCTCGGCGCCCGTGGTGAGGATGTCGTTAACGCAGTGGTTCACCAGGTCGATGCCTACCGTGTCGTAGCGAGCGAGGACAGAGGCGATCTTGAGCTTGGTGCCGACGCCGTCGGCGCTGGCCACCAGCACGGGGTCTCGATAGCCGCTCAGGCGGAACAGGCCGCTGAAGGGCCCGACGCCGGCCAACACCTCGGGCCGGTGGGTGGCTCTGGCCAGCTTCTTGATGTGGTCAACCAGGCGAGAGGCAGCATCCACGTCCACACCCGCCTGGGAGTAGGTCATACCATCAGGGGGGCGATCCTCCTCCATGAGAGGCTAGCGCCGGTCTCGTTCCCAGGTCCAGGCGGCGGGCACTGGCTCGGGCTTCTCGCCAGGCCGCGTCGGGCGGCGCTCGAAGACCAGCTTGTCCATCTGGAGCTGAACCTCCATGGGGTAATCGCCGGTGAAGCAGGCCAGGCAGAAGGTGTCGCGGGGCTGGCCCACCGCTCGCAGCAGGCCGTCGACGGTCTGATAGGCAAGGCTATCGGCACCTATGTGGCGGCGGATATCCTCCACCGAGTTGTGGGATGCGATGAGCTCCCAGCGGGTGGCCATATCGATGCCCAAGAAGCAGGGGTTGCAGATCGGCGGGGCGGTAATGCGCATGTGCACCTCGCGGGCGCCCGCCCTGCGAAGCATCTCCACCACTCTGGGGGTGGTAGTGCCCCGAACGATGGAGTCGTCCACTACGACCAGTCGTTGGCCTTCCAGGAGCTCTCGCATGGGGTTGAATTTCAGATAGACACCCACCTCCCGCAGGCGCTGGTCGGGCTGGATGAAGGTGCGGCCGACATAGCGGTTCTTCATCAGGCCCTCGGCGTAGGGGATGCCTGACGTGTGGGAGTAGCCGATGGCGGCAGGGATGGCCGAGTCCGGCACGCCGATAACCAGATCGGCCTCCACGGGGTATTGGCGCGCCAACTCGGCTCCCATGGCCATGCGCACGGGATAGAGGAGCTTATCGCGGAGGATAGTGTCGGGTCGCGAGAAGTAGATGTACTCGAAGATGCAAAGGGCGTCGCGCTGGCGGGGCACGGGCTTGTAGGAGTTGACACCGTTCTCGTCGATGTAAAGGGCTTCACCGGGCTCCACCTCGCGCAGGAAGGTCGCGCCCAGGTGATCCAGGGCGCAGCTTTCGGAGGCTACGACCCAGCCGCCGTTGAGGGAACCCAAGCAGAGGGGGCGGACGCCGTAGGGGTCGCGCATGGCCAGGAGACCGCTGGGGGTGAGCCCTACCACACAATAGGCGCCCTGGATGCGCCGCATGACGTGGCCCAAACGCTTCTCCCAGGTGGTGCCGGGGGCCGACGCCAAGACGTTGGCAATGATCTCCGTGTCGGCGGAGGTTGCGAAGCGATAACCCTGCTCCTCTAGGTCGTGGCGGAGCACTTCGGAGTTCACCAGGTTGCCGTTGTGCGCGAGAGCCACTGGCCCACGGGGGCTCTCTAGGTAGAAGGGCTGGGCGTTCTCGGGTCGGCTGGAGCCGGTGGTGGAATAGCGGGTGTGGCCTACAGCGATGTGGCCGGGCAGATAGGACAAGTCGGCCTCATCGAACACCTGGGTGACAAGGCCCATGCCGGTGCGGAGATGGATATTGGTACCGTCGGCAGTGGCTATGCCGGCGCTTTCCTGGCCTCGATGCTGGAGGGTATACAGGCCGTAGAAGGTAATCCTAGCTACGTCTTCGTTTGGCGCGTAGACGCCGAAGACGCCGCAGGACTCTCGTAAGCTGGAATGTGAACTCATTCCCTGCCTAATGCCCCATCCTGACAGCGGCGGTCTGGCAGGAAAGCGCAGCGTTCAATCTGTTAGGCGACCTAAGCTGCAATTGGGGTTGGAGCACTTGCCGTCTGGGCCCAATTTCTTGCCGCAGAAGAGGCAGTGACTGGTCTCCCACCACAACAGATACGCAAGCCCTCCTATCGCTGCCACCAGGGGCATGACGGCTGCGACTGCGAATACTGGCGCTCGCTTCCTCATCCAAACGCCTGCTCCCAGGCGCCATCAATTGTAGCATCTAGCCCAATAGCAGTCAAAGGCACCACCTTTGGGGCCTCTACGTTCGTTGACAGGGTGAGCGGCAGGAGATTACAATGGCCGCTGTCCAAGAAGCGATTGGAGCAAGGTGATGCGAAAAGACCTGATGGAGATCCTGGCCTGTCCCCTCTGCAAGGGCCCGCTTGAGCTCACAGTGGAAAAGGAGGAGGGAGCAGAGGTTGTCAGTGGCTCTCTCCTCTGCCCCAAGTGCTCGCAGCGCTACCCGATCGTTGATTCTATCCCCAATCTTCTGCCACCGGAGTTGCGGGAATAGCGCGTGGGCAAGGCCTACTGGATGTGATGTTGGGAGGTGTCATAAGGATGGAACGATCACAGATGACGGGCGTCCTGATCATGGTGGGCGCTGTCCTCCAGATGATGCTGTTTCTTTGGGCTGCCGCCAGGCGTAGTTACATGGCGGTGGCGCTGCCGGTGATGGGCGTTCTCGCTGCCATCTCTGCCCTCGCCTTCTGGATCGGCTGGACGATGTTCAGCACAGAGAGCGAATTGGAGGAGGAGTTCGAGGAAGAGGAGGCGATTCCTTAAGCCTCGGCGTCCGCTATCCCCTCGCTTCGCTCCCCTTTCTCCCAGGCCCTGGGAGCTATCTTCCTTACCCCCTTCTCCCCCACTGAGGCCAGCAGCTCTTTCATAGTCTTTCCCAGTAGCGGGTGACACAGCTCAGGTGCCAGCTCGCACAGAGGAACCAGGACGAAGGCCCTTTCGGCCAGGCGCGGATGGGGAACCGTTAGCTCGGGGGCATCCACCACGCGGTCGTCATAGAGGAGGATGTCCAGATCGATGGGCCGCGGCCCCCATTTCTGACCGCCCGGTTGGCGGCCGATCTCCTGCTCCAGGTTCTTGAGGAAGCGCAGGAGGGCCTGCGGCTCCAGGCCGGTGGTGACGCGGCAGACGGCATTCAAGAAGAGGGGCTGGTCGCTCACCCCCTGCGGCTCCGTCTCATAGAGGGAGGAGATGTCCTCCAGGCGGGCCAGCGTTTGGAGGTGAGCCAGGGCGAGCCGCAGATTGGCTAGACGATCGCCCAGGTTGGCGCCGAGGCCCAGGTAGACGGTGGCGGCGAACTGCGGCATTCCGTCACGATTTCGCCTTGCAGTCATCAACTCTTGGGTGCCAATGTCACCCTTCTGCCCACTCCGCATTCAATGTAGGCTTCACCATAGTGCTCTCGGAATAGTTTTCGAGCGTTGTCTCCGCTGCAGTGACAGGGCGCCACCCTTTCCACTCCCAGTTGCTCAAAGCTGTCGATGATAGACTCGATCTTCGAGGCGGATGCACTGCCTAGATGGAAGCCGCCCAACAGCAGGTACACTTTGTCGCCCGCTATTTCCCGGGCTTTTCGGACGATGTTCACCACGCCCGGGTGGGCACAGCCGGTGATTATTATCAGACCCTCATCGGTCTTCACGATCAGCGACTGCTCCCGTATCCCTCCGTTGAGCTCACCCGTGGTATACACGCCATCGAAGAGCTCACGGGGTTCGTGAACTTCTTGCACCTCTGCCCCGTAGAGCTTGATTTCCTCTTTTAGGCTTTGAGGGAAGGATGCGGGAAGATAAACTGTGACATCGCTATTTTGGTTCAGGATGCCGCCAAGCCCGCCTACGTGGTCACCATGGATGTGGGATAGCACCACTATATCGATTTCCTGCGGGTCAATTTGGAGCAGCTCCATGTTGTGGAGCAGAATGGAGCTATCGCCGCCGGTATCGAACAGGATGGTCCTTTCAGGAAGCCTGACCAGGCAGGAGAATCCCCAGGCCGTCCTCAGTCTATCGTCGTAAGGATTATTGTCATAGGTGACGGCAATGGTTACCGGAGCGGGAAAGTCCGCCGTCTGCTCAGGAGAAGCTTGCTCCATTCCTGGTCCCTCCTCGGCGATTACTGGAGTGGGGGGCCCTGCCGTCTGCTCAGGAGAGGGCTGCTCCACTCCTGGCCCCTCCTCGCTGCAGGCCAGGAGGGTAGCTAAGGACACGGTTGCCAAGGTTAAACAAAGAAGCCTTCTCAAGGGTAGGGATCTCCCACAGGTCGGTCAACCTGCTGGCCGCCAGCCGCGCACGATGGCGTCGGTCATGCGCGCTACGCGGACCATTGCTTTCACGTCGTGCACTCGCACGATGTCGGCGCCGTTGGCGATGGCGATGGCGACGGTGGCCGCTGTGCCCTCTAGTCGCTCGTGATCCGGTAGCTCAAGGACCTTGCCGATGGTAGACTTGCGGGAGCTGCCGATAAGGATGGGTCGACCGAGGACGCGCAGCTCGCCCAGGCGGCGGAGCATCTCCAGGTTCTGCTGCGCATCCCAGCCGAAGCCGAAGCCAGGGTCGATGATCAGGCGCTCCTCGGGGACACCGGCCTGGCGGGCGATGCGGAGGCTCTCCCTGAATCCGGCCAGGAGGTCGCCGACGATGTCGTGGAAGGGGCGACCGCGCTGGTTGTGCATGATAACGGCCGGCACGCCTGTCTCCGCCGCCAGCAGGGCCATCTTCTCACCATCCTGGCGGAAGCCCCAGATGTCGTTGATCATGTGCGCGCCGACTTCCTTGAGCGCCCTTTCGGCGACCTCCACCTTGTAGGTGTCGATGCTGATGGGCAGGCTCGTTTCCCGCACCAGGCGGCGGATGACAGGCACAACCAGCTCTATCTCCTCGGCTGCGGATACGGGCTCAAAGCCTGGGCGGGTGGATTCTCCCCCCACGTCGAGGATGTCGGCGCCCTCTTCCTCGAAGCGGCGGCCTTGCTCCACCGCCGCGTCCACATCGCGGCCGAGGCCGTCGCCCGAGAACGAATCCGGGCTGATGTTAATCACTCCCATGACGTAGGTGCGGCTGCCCCAGACGAACAGGCGGTCGCGGATGGTGATAGGAGCCAGTACTGCCACTGCGCTACCTCTTGCTGCTGCGACGGCTCATCTGCATGGCGCGCCGGTCAGGACGGCTGTGCACATGAGCCCTGGGCATGCTAAACGGTTTCCAACTTCTCTTCTGTGACCTCGCCATCGCGGATGCGGAAGGCGCGCACCTCCGGATTCTCAGGGCTGATCAGCGAGATGATGAAGTGCAGTGATTCCGGCCATAGGGCGGCCAGGCGGACATCGGTAGGGGAAGGATAAGCTGCGCTTTCGGGGTGAGAGTGGTAGATGGCCAGGAACTGCCAGCCGTTCTCCTCGCACTCGCGGTTGATGCGGAAGAGGTCCTGGGGGTCGATGTTGTAGCGGTAGCGGCTGTGCTCGGCGTTGGTGGCCTGATAGAGCTTGAGGGCGCGCCCATCTCTGCCGCCGAGGATGCCGCAGCATTCGATGGGCGCCTCGTCGCGGGCGTGGGCGATCATATCGTCGATGTAGTGCTTCTCGATGGTGAACACCACTGCCTCACCCTGCTCTCGATGTCCTCCAGCGGCTCCTTACAGCCCCTGGTCCGGGGGCATGGACAGGTACTTCCAGCCGCCGTCGGCCAACAGGACAACGATCTTGCCCTCGTCCATCTGCTGGGCGACGCGCTGGGCGGTGTACAGGACAGCGCCGGAGGAGACGCCGGCGAAGATGCCCTCCTTCTTGAGCAGTTCATTGACAGCGGCGCAGGCGGTGCGCGAGTTCACCACCAGGCGATCGTCGAGCAGCGACTGATCCAGGACCGGCGGTATGAAACCTGCCTCCAGGCTACGCAGGCCCTGCACCAGATCTCCGAGGGGAGGCAGCGTGGCGACGACCTTGATGTTGGGGTTGTGCTCCTTGAGGCGTCGGCCGATTCCCGTAAGGGTACCGCCGGTGCCCAAGCCCGCCACGAATACGTCCAGGTCGGGCAGGTCACGCAGGATCTCGGGGCCGGTGGTCTCGTAGTGGGCGCGGGGGTTGTTTTCGTTGCCAAACTGGAAGGGCATGTAGTAGCGGCGGTCTCCCGCCACCATCTTCAGGGACATCACGATGGCGCCGTTGGTGCCGAGGGCGCCGTCGGAGTAGACGATGTCGGCTCCGAAGGCCCGCAGGAGCTGCGTTCTCTCCTGACTGAGGTTGTCGGGCATCACGACCTTGACCTTGTATCCCTTGACGATGCCGATCAGGGCCAGGCCGATGCCTGTGTTGCCGCTGGTGGCCTCGAGGATGATCCGGTCAGGGGTTAGCTCGCCGCTCTGTTCAGCGGCCTTGATCATGTAGTGGGCGATGCGGTCCTTGAGGCTACCGCCGGGGTTCTGCCCCTCGAGCTTGGCGAAGATGCGCACGCGGGGATTGGGGCTGACGTTCCGCAGCTCTACCAGAGGGGTATTGCCGATAGCTTCCAGAATGTTGGCGTAGGGCATGACCTTTCCTATCAGGTGCAGTCCACCAGTCGCTGGAGGGTGGTGGTAAGGTGGACCTCTTGGGTCATGCCGCATCCTCCTCGTCGGTGTGTTGCGCGGCCGGAGGCGAACTGCTGGAGGCTTCGTAGTCGCCAAGCTCACGGATGGTGGGGGCGTCGCCGCAAAGCGGGCAGTGGGGGTCACGGCGAGTTTTGACTTGGCGGAACTCCATGGTCAGGGCGTCGAAGATGAGGAGGCGGCCGGACAGCGGTTCGCCGAGGCCCAGAATGAGCTTGAGGGTCTCGAAGGCCTCGATGACGCCGATGACCCCCGGCAGAGCCCCGAGAAGGCCAACCTCGGAGGGGTTGGGCACGACGCCCGTGGGCGGTGGCACCGGGAAAAGGCAGCGATAGCAGCCGCGGCCGGGGATAAACACTGCGGCCTGCCCCTCGAAGAGGAAGACGGCGCCGTCTATATAGGGCTTGCCCGCCAGGTAGCAGGCGTCGTTCAGCAGGTAGCGGGTGGCGAAATTGTCCACTGCGCCCACCACCATATCGTACTGGGCGATAACGTCTGTGGCGTTGGCTGAGGTCAAGCGCATCTTATGAGGGATGACCCGCACGTCGGGATTATAGCGGGCGATGGTTTCCTGAGCCGACTCCACCTTTGGTCGGCCAACATCGGGGGTGTGGTGGAGGATCTGACGCTGGAGGTTAGAGAGATCCAGCTTATCGTTGTCGACGATGCCCAGGGTGCCGACGCCGGCGGCGGCCAGGTAGACCGCGGCGGGCGAGCCGAGACCGCCGGCGCCGACGATGAGCACTTTGGCATCCAGTAGCTTGCGTTGACCGGCGGGCCCCACCTGGGGGATCATGATCTGGCGGTCGTAGCGCTGCGTTTGCTCTGGGGTGAGAAGCTGGCCGCCAGCGATGGCGGGGAGCACCGCCACCTCGTCGCCGTCCTTCAAAGGGGTCGTTGTGCCCTGAAGGCTGTGAATCTCGTGATTGTTCACATAGATGTTGATGTGGGCGGGGAGCTCGCCCGCTTCGTTCTGGAGCATGTGGCCCAGGGTGGGGTAGCGAGTCTTGAGGTCCTCCAAGAGATCAGCCACCGTCTGGCCGTGGCCTTCGACGTAGCTGCGGTTGCCTGTGAGCCTGCGGAATGGTGCCGGTATGTAGACGGTTACGGCCATGCCTTTCTCCCACCCCCGGCCACCGCCGGCACGATGCTGACCTCGTCGCTGTCCTTGAGGGTTGTGGCGAGGCCCTGGAGGAAGCGCACGTCCTCTCCATTGACGTAGATGTTGACAAACCGGCGAATCTCGCCCGACTCGTCGCACAGGCGCTCCTTTAGGCCGGGATAGGAAGCCTCAAGGGAGGTGATGCACTCCGAGAGGCTGGCACCATCGGCGGGGACGCTGTCCTGGTCGGCGGTGAGCTTGCGCAAAGGCGTGGGTATTCTGACTATGACGCGCATATTCGCATCCTAGCCTTCCACGATGTCGCCTGCCACGGGGTCCACGCGCACCCCCTGGTCGATCACCCACTGGACGCCCCGCTCGATCTCTCCCATCTCGCCCTCCAGCTCCAGGACAACCCAGCCTCTGTCCTCGGTGACGTCGGCGCGGCGGATGTTGGTGATCAGATCGAACTGCTTGCACAGCCTGTGGATAATGGGTTCCTTGATCAGCTCCGTGGGGAAAGTGAACTTCATCCTTTGCTTAGCCATGATTCTCTCCTCGGCTAGTCTGCCGATTGGCAGCCACGGCCTCTCGATGCTCGGCGATGGCCTCCTCGAAGGAGGCCAGGTGCGGCTCGATCACGAGGCTAGGCACCAGCCTGTCCAGCACCGCCTCTTGGGTTTTGAGGCCGGCGCCGGTGATGAAGGTCACCACCAGCTCGTCGGGGTCGATGCGGCCCTGGGCCACCAGGTGCCTCAGGCCAGCGATAACCACGCCACCGGCCGTCTCGGTGAAGATGCCCTCGGTCTCGGCCAGGAGCTTAATCCCTTCGACCACCTCGTCATCGGTCACGGCTACGGCGGCTCCGCCTGAGTCGGCCATTGCCTTGAGGGCGTAGTAGCCCTCGGCGGGGTTGCCGATGGCCAGCGACTTAGCGATGGTGTTGGGGCGCACCGGCCGGATGTCGAAGCTTTCGCGGTCCCAGGCGTCGACGATGGGCGAACAGCCCTTGGCCTGGGCCCCTGACATGCGGGTGTGAGCCCAATCCACCAGGCCCAGCCAGGCCAACTCCTTGATCCCCTTCCAGACCTTTGTGAGTAGAGAGCCGCTGGCCATGGGGACGATGCAGTGATCGGGGGCCTGCCAGCCAAGCTGCTCCACTACCTCATAGGCCAAGGTCTTGCTGCCCTCGGCGTAGTAGGGGCGGATGTTGATGTTGACGAAGGCCCAGGGGTACTTGTCGGTCAGCTCGCTGCACAGACGATTGGCGTCGTCGTAGGTGCCCTTTACAGCCACCAGGGTGGGGCTGTAGATAGCGGAGCCTACGACTTTCCCCTGCTCCAGGTCGGCCGGGATGAAGACCAGGGCTCGCATCCGCGCCTTGGCGGCGTGGGCAGCGACGGAGTTGGCCAGATTGCCGGTGGAGGCGCAGGCCAGGGTATCGAAGCCGAATTCACGGGCCTTGGTGCATGCCACTGTGACCACGCGGTCCTTGAACGACCAGGTGGGATTGGCGCAATCGTTCTTGATGTAGAGGCGGCGCAGGCCGAGGACCTCGGCGAGGTTCTGAGCGCGCAGGAGGGGCGTGAAGCCAGCGCCGATGTCCACCGCCTGCTCTCTATCGGCGGGCAGAAGATCGCCGTAGCGCCAGACGGTGAGGGGGCCCTTTTCGATGCTCTCGCGGCTGATGGTCCGGCCCAGAGCCTGATAGTCGTAGCTTATCTCGAGGGAGCCGAAGCAGAACTCGCAGACGTGGATGGGTTCTAGCGGATAGCAGCGTCCGCATTCTCTACAGCGTAGATGACTAGCGTAAGACATGTTGGCGATTCTCCCTTGGTTGGCCACTGCCTGTTCATGGCAGTGTGATGCCCTCTCCCGTTGCCCCGACCTCGTCGGGGCGGGACATCGCCATTGTTATCGCTGGCCAAGGCTGTAGAGTGCTCATCTACAAAATCGAAAACCTCTTCGGCCTAGTTCGAAGAGGCTTGCCTGCAGTAGCTGTTAACGATGCTATCAGAGGCGAAGGGTTGTGTCAATAAGCGCGCTGTGGGCATAGCGTCTCGCCTAACGGCCCTTGTACTGGGGCTTGCGCTTCTGGGCGAAGGCCAAGGGGCCCTGGCGGGCGTCCTCAGTGCGGAGGACGTCGGCCTGGAGGTTAAGCTCCAGGGCCAGACCTTCTTCCAGGGTTGTGTTCAAGCCCACGTAGGCTGCTTGCTTGATGGCGCGCACGGCCAGCGGCCCGCACTCACAGATGGCGTTGGCGATCTCCTCGACCTTGGGCATCAGTTCCGGCAGGGGCATCACGTAGCTCACGAGGCCCCAGCGGAGGGCGGTCTGGGCGTCGATGTGGCCGCCGGTGAGGAGGATCACCATGGCGAAGGAGAGGGGAATGGTCCGCGGGAGTCTCTGGGTGCCGCCGGCGCCGGGGATGATGGCGCGGGTGGGCTCGGGCAGGCCGAAGGTGGCGTGGTCGGCGGCCACGCGGATGTCGCAGCAGAGGGACAGCTCGAGGCCGCCGGCGAGGCAGTAGCCGTTGATGGCGGCGATCATGGGCTTCCAGGTCTGGAAGCCTCTGCTGATGCCGCCGAAGGGTATGTCGAATAAGCTAGTCTCGCCGCCAGCGAGGGCCTGAGAGATAGCCACGAGGTCGGCCCCGGCTGAGAATGCCTTCTCGCCCGCGCCTGTGAGGATGGAGACCCACAGGTCGTCGTCGTCGCGGAAGTCGCTGAAGGCTTCGCGCAGCTCGCGGCTGGTGTTGGGGTCGATGGCGTTCATGCGCTGGGGTCGATTGATGGTGACGTAGGCGATGCG
>Ga0315553_10000278_pt1 | contig 47556 bp, 40 predicted proteins | sample SalMarSW160140MG_FD_203099 | JGI IMG/M metagenome (GOLD analysis project Ga0315553, IMG submission 203099) | Salt marsh sediment microbial communities from the Plum Island Ecosystem LTER, Massachusetts, United States - Salt Marsh Sediment SW1601-40 ...
CCATCGCCGTGATGGGCATCAAGTATGTGGCGTATCTGATCACGGGCAGCGTCGCGCTATTCTCCGACGCGCTGGAAAGCATCGTCAATCTGCTCACCGCGGGCGCCGCACTCATCGCCATCCGCGTGAGCGCGCAGCCCCCCGACCGGCGCCATCCCTTCGGCCACCACAAGGCCGAGTACTTCTCTGCCGTGCTGGAAGGCGCGCTGATCATCGTCGCAGCGCTGGTCATTTTCCGCGAGGCCTACTTCGCTTTTCTCAAGCCCCACGCGCTGGAGCAGCCGGCCCTGGGACTCTTCGTCAACGGCCTTGCGACGGCCCTCAATGCCGGTTGGGCATGGGTCCTCATCAGTCGCGGCAAGGCGTGGCACTCTCCGGCGCTTTCCGGCGACGGCCTCCATCTCTTGAGCGACGTCATTACATCCATCGGCGTGCTCGGCGGCCTCGTATTGGCCACCCTCACCGGCTGGTCGATCCTCGATCCGCTGCTCGCCGGCGCCGTGGCGTTCAACATCCTGCGCATGGGCTACGATCTGACCAGCGAATCCATAAGCCATCTCCTGGATGAGGCCGCCCCCGCGCAAGTTCAGGCCCGCATTCGCACGGCGATCAAGGCGAACGCGGACGGGGCCCTACAGGCGCATGATCTGCGCACGCGCACGGCGGGTCCGGCGACCTTCATCGAGTTCCACCTGGTGGTGCCGGGCGCCATGACGGTCAAAGCCGCGCACGACATCTGCGACCGCCTGGAAGCGGCGATCATGGCCGAGGTCGATGGTGCCCAGGTCGTGATCCACGTGGAGCCCGAGCACAAGGCCAAGCACAAGGACGCGGTCGAAGTTTAACCTGCCCCCTCAGCTCTTGCAGTCGCTAGCCAATGCACAGCGACAGAGTACGGGCCCTCGCGCGCTACGTTCAGCGGTACTGAATAAGTTTCCTTTTTCAAAGGCATAAGACTGGCTAATTTGACAGGAAGATTTGGCAAGCGCAGTGTCGAAAGTTCCCGAATAGAGCCCACATGAGAAGTCGCTGCCAGCGACCATGCGGGGCCCCGGGCAAGGGAGGACAACATGGATTGTACGAAGAGGAGCCAGGCCCACGTAGCGCTCCTATCGGCGGCCTTCGCGTTCGCCGCACTTAGTCCTATTTGCGCCCAGGAGGTCGATCAGGGCGCAACGACCAAAATGATGGACGCGCCTGCGGCCTCGGTCTCGCAGGATCAGCTGAGCGGGGCGTCCGAGGACGCCAACAACTTCCTGCACACCAACGGCAACTACGATCAGACTCGCTATTTCCCGGGCAAGCAGATCGACACGTCCAACGTCTCCAAGCTGCACCCGGCCTGGATCTTCCAGACGGAGGTGAAGGAGTCGATGGAGACGACGCCGATCGTCGTCAACGGCGTGATGTACGTCACCACGGCCTTCAATCACGTCTACGCGCTCAATGCCAAGACCGGCGAGGAGTACTGGCACTACAAGCACAAGATGGGGCCTGTCACGACCTACTGCTGCGGTCCCAATAATCGTGGCGTCGCCGTCTACGGGGACAAGGTTTATATGGCCACGCTCGACTCCAAGCTTGTCGCGCTCGATGCCAAGACCGGAAGCCTTCTGTGGGAGACCCAGATCGCGGAGCCTGAGAAGGGCTACAGCGAGACGATGGCGCCCACCGCGGTCGACGGCAAGATACTCATCGGCACCAACGGCGGCGAGTACGGTATCCGCGGGTTCGTGCGCGCATACGATGCGGAGACCGGCAAGCTCATTTGGAACTTCGACACAACGGCTGAGGACTCTACCGGCGTGTGGGCAACCCATGACGCCACCGGCAAGGATATGCACCGCGACATCGCAGCCGAGAAGGCGGCTTTGAAGAAGCTGGGCGATCCATACAAGACGCTCGGCGGCGGCGTGTGGCAGAATCCGTCGGTCGACCTTGCGGCGAAGCGCATCTATTTCGTCGTCGGCAATCCCTCGCCGGATCTCGACGGCTCGGTTCGCCCGGGTGACAACCTCTACACGGACTCGCTGGTGTCGATCGATCTGGAGACCGGCAAGTATGCCTGCCACTTCCAGTACATCGCCCACGACCTGTGGGATCTCGACTCCGTCAGCCCGACGATCCTGGTCGACGTGGCGGACAACGACGGCAACTCGGTTCCGGGCGTGATCCACGCGGGCAAGACCGGCAACGTCTACGTGCACAACCGCAAGGACTGCAGCCTCATCCGTTTCTCCGAGCCGATGGTCTCGCAGGAAGGGATGTGGACCTTGCCGACGGCTGAGGGCGCCAAGATGCTGCCGGGTGCCAACGGTGGCGTGGAGTGGTCGGTGATGGCGGTCAACCCAGACCTGGGCATGACCTATGCCGTCAACCTGCACCAGCCCATGACCTATCAGGTCGAGAGCTCGCCCTATCCCGACGGCAAGCTGTGGCTCGGCGGCGCCTTCAAGGTGATCCCGGACTTGGAGAGCTTCGGCAACGTCACCGCCGTCGACTACAACACCGGCAAGATCATGTGGCAGAAGAAGACGCCGCTGCCGATGATGGGCGGGGCGCTGACGACTGCCGGCGGTCTGGTGTTCACCGGCGAGGGCGATGGCTGGTTCCGCGCGTATAACGCCGAGAACGGCGACGTTCTGTGGTCGTTCAATGCGGGCGCCGGCGTCAATGCGCCGCCGGCCTCCTATTCCGTCGACGGCAAGCAGTACATCGTCGTCGGCGCGGGCGGCAACACCCAGATCGACTTCAAGCGCGGTAACAACATCATCGCCTTTACGGTCGATTGATCCCTTGTCACCAGCTAGGTGACCTGGAACGAAACGATAAGGACGGGGCTTTACAGAGGCCCCGTCCTTTTCATGACTGGAGCGATCGGTTGGGTATTCAGGAGCTCGGCGCAATGAGGCGGTTTGTTTTGCTTGCGGCATTGATCCTCATGAGCACGCCCGCGCTTGCCGCCGGCAACGTGGCGGAGACGGCGCAGGTCTGCGCCGGCTGCCACGGCGAGAAGGGAATCCCGCAGGAAAAGACGACGCCCATCATCTGGGGCCAGAACGAGGGCTACCTCTATCTGCAGCTGCGCGACTTCAAGAAGGGAGCGCGCAAGAATGAGATGATGCAGCCCATCGTCGAATCGCTGGAGAAAGACGACATGAAGGCGCTCGCGGCCTACTTCAACAAAAAGAAATGGCCCGACCTGCAGCAGCCTTCGGCGCCGAAAAAAGTCGCCAGCAAGGCCTTAACGACCATCCGCTCGATCGGCTGCCCCGGGTGCCATCTCGGCCAGTTTCAGGGCGACGGCACCACGGCCCGCCTCGCCGGCCAGCAGCGCGAGTACCTGCAAAAGACGATGCTCGCGTTCCGCGACCGCACGCGCGGCAACAACCCCGGCATGTCCGATCTCATGAACGCGGCCGCGCCCGACGCCTTGAAGGCGGTCGCGGAGTATCTCGCAGGCCTGCAGATCCTGGGCAGCACCTACGGCCGCTGAGGCTCACCTGGCCGCAAGCTCGGCGCGCAAGGTGGAATTTGACGCAAGGTCGCCCGCGGTCTTGCCGGTCTTGTCCTTCAAGGTCTTGTCGGCGCCGCGGCTGATCAGCAGCTCGGCGGCGGTCGCGTGGCCGAGCTGGGCCGCGATCATCAGCGCCGTGCGGCCGCGGTTGTCCTGCTCGTTGAGCCGCGCCCCGCGGTCGATCAACAGCGACATGAGCTCCTTGACGTCCAGCGTGCCCGCCTCGTCCGCGTGCCCCGCCGCCCACATCAGCGCCGTCAGGTCGTTTCCGTAGCGGGCGTTCACGTCGACTCCATGCTCGAGCAGCAGGCGCACGACGGTGGTGAAGCCGCGGCCGCCCGCGTAGCAGATCGGGCCCTTGCCCGTGGCGTCGAGAACCCTGGGATCGGCGCCCTGCTCCAGAAGAAGCCGCACCAGCGGCTCGTTGCCCAGGTAGGCTGCCGCCGCGATCGGGGTCAGCCCGGTGCGGCCAGGCAGATTGAGGTCGGCGCCGTGCGCCAGAAGCATCTCAACGATCTTACGGTTGTCCTCCTCGGCTGCGAGGAAGAGGGCGGTGGAGCCTTCGAGGTTGCGCGCATTGACGGGGGCGCCGCGCGCAAGAAACAGCGCGACGATCTCGGCGTGGCCCGCTCGTGCCGCGCGGGCGAGCGCCATGCGGCCGAACCGGTCGCGCGCTTCAAGCGAGGCGCCGTCGTCGAGCAGACGCCGCGCAAGGTCCAGGCATCCCTTGTCGGCGGCGTGCGCCAGCGCGTCGTTGATCTCGATGGGACCGGCGCTTCTCTTGATCTGCGCGTAGGCCTGCTCCTGGGATTGGCACACCCGCACGTTGGCCTGGGCGGCACCGGCAAGGAAAATTGCCGCCAGAGCAACCGGGACGCTGGAAAGCGGCACGCGCAAGAACGGGGACACTCAGAACTCCTCACCTCGACAGTCGGGCTCTTATGCTGGAGCGGACGGGGACGGCGCGCAAGCCCCGCACGCTCAATCGCCTCGCGGGGCGCTGCCCCCGAGGGTTTGGAAAAGTGAGGGGCTGCGGGGCGGGGAGCGCCGCAATCCGAAACTTTTAAAGGCGGCGCTGCTGCCGCCCCGCGCAGGATTTTATCGGCCTACCCGCAGCAATTAAGCGGTTCTCGCACCCCGGGCTTTCACCGGGGCGAGTGCGGCGAGCCCCAGGCAGTCTGCCGCGCGTGACGCCAGAGTACCCGGCCTGCCACCCGCCCTCGATGCAGGACGCCTCGAGATCGACCCCTTGAGCGGAGCGGGATGGGGAAAGTGTAAGGGAGCGGCAGGCGCCGGGGATAAGATTTGGGGGCGGCTGCCGACAAGGCCGCCTCGCCCATGCGTGTGCGCACGGGAGAGAAGAGAGGACTTCAGGCTCTCAGAGCCTCAGTGCGAGGACGTGCGCCCGTTCCCGTTCATATGATAGCTGAGGTCGTCCTCAATGTTGCTGGTGGCCTGGCGCCAATCGCCCGGCGCGATGGCCTGGCGGTCGCCGTGCGAGGGTGCATAGCTCGGCAGCTCCTCGCGCGCGGGGCTCCCATAGAGCAGGCCCTGGAACATGCCGATGCCGGCGGCAAGCTCCTGCAACTCGCTGAAGATCGTCTCGCGGCGCACCTCGTGCTGGGTTGCGATGGTGCGTACGTCGCGCAGGAGCTGGTCATCGAGGCGATTGAGAGCCTCGCCCAAGGCCTTGACGAGCGCCTGCTCCTCGCTGCCGATCTCGTCGAGCCGGGAACGCATGTCCTCAATGTGCTGCAAGAGTTTCATCATCTGTGACCCCCGTTCGGTTGGACCGAATCACTTGTGGATAACCCGACAATGGTTTCGACTGCAAATGATGTCGAGAGGGGGGCGCAAGGAAAAATAGCGCCGCTGGCGCGCGGCGCGTCGGGTTGTGGGAGCAAGGTGCGGGCGAAGGACGAGAGCGGGGACTAAAGAGGCGAAACAGAGCGGGCTAATTCATGCTGCGACCCGTTTCGCTGGAGCACCATCGGGATGTGTGTCGTTGAGCCCACGCGGAGATTTTAATGGATCCGTTTCTCGCTGCCGCCGTCGAGGAAGCCCGCAAGGGCCTGGCCGAGGGCGGCATTCCCATCGGCGCGGCGCTGGTGATCGACGGCACGATCGCCGGGCGCGGTCACAACCGCCGTGTGCAGAAGGGCAGCGCGATTTTGCATGCGGAGATGGACGCGATCGAGAACGCGGGTCGCCTCATGGCCGCCGACTATAAGCGCGCGACGCTCTACTCGACGCTGTCGCCATGCGACATGTGCGCAGGCACCGCGCTGCTCTACAAGATCCCGCGCATCGTCATCGGCGAGAACCGCACGTTTCAAGGGCCGGAGGCCTACTTGCGCGCCCGCGGGGTTGAGCTGACGGTTCTCGACAGCCAAGACTGCGTGCAGATGATGCAGGACTTCATTGCGGCCAGGCCCGACCTGTGGAACGAGGACATCGGGGTGTAGGGGCCGGCGGCCATATGGCCAATCCGGACCAGAAACCAGTTTGCGGCCGAGAAGCGGACCGCTACCGCTCGAAAGCCTTTGTCGACAGCATCGGCCAAGGCCGCGAAATTCCAGGGTCCTGCTCAAGATCCAGGACCCCGACGCGATTCTCTTTGCAGATCCGAAATTTTCGATCTTCGGGCGATACCAACGGTGGACCCGGCCTCCACCTGCGAAGGTTTCTGGAACCAATGAGGCGGCAGGACGACAGCGGGGCCTTAGGCGCGTGCTGCCCACAGATCGTACTCGTCGGCGTGGGTGATGCGGGCTCTCACGATGTCGCCGGGCTTCACATCGGTATCGCCATTCAGAAATACGGCGCCGTCGATCTCGGGTGCGTCCCACTGGGAGCGGCACAGTGCGCCGTCCTCATCCACCTCGTCGACGATGACGTCGATCTCGCGCCCGACCAGGCCGGCGAGCCGCCCCGCGCTCACCTCCTGTGCCACCTCCATAAAGCGGTGCCAGCGCTCCTCTTTCACCTCGTCCGGCACCGCGCCCGCAAGGTCGTTGGCCTTGGCGCCTGCGACCGGCTCGTAGCGGAAACAGCCAACGCGCGCGAGCTGCGCCTCCTTGAGCCAGTCGAGCAGAGCCGAGAAGTCCTCCTCCGTCTCGCCGGGAAAGCCGACGATGAAGGTGGAGCGGATCGCCAGATCCGGGCAAACGCTGCGCCAGCGGGCGATGCGCGCAAGCGTCTTCTCCGCCGCCGCCGGGCGGCGCATGGCCTTCAAAATTGCGGGCGAAGCGTGCTGGAAGGGAACGTCGAGGTAGGGGAGGATTTTCCCCTCAGCCATCAGCGGGATGACGCTATCGACGTGCGGATAGGGATAGACGTAGTGCAGCCGCACCCAGGCGCCGAGGTCGCCCAGCGCCTCGCATAAGTCCTGGAAGCGCGCCGGCAGCGCACGGCCCTTCCATTGGCTTGTCGCGTGCTTGAGGTCGAGGCCGTAGGCGGACGTGTCCTGGCTGATGACGAGCAGCTCTTTGACGCCGGCGTTGACGAGGCGCTCGGCCTCGGCCATGACGTGCGCGGCCGGGCGGCTTTGCAAATCGCCGCGCAGGCTCGGAATGATGCAGAAGGTGCAGCGGTTGTTGCAGCCCTCCGAGATCTTCACATACGCATAGTGGCGCGGGGTGAGGCGCAGGCCCTCCGGCGGCACGAGGTCCACGTAGGGATCGTGCAGCGGCGGCACGGCGGCGTGCACGGCGGCAACCACCTGCTCGTATTGATGCGGGCCGGTGACGGCGAGCACTCCGGGGTGGGCGGCGCGGATGCGCGCCTCCTCCACGCCGAAGCAGCCGGTGACGATCACGCGCCCGTTCTCGGCCAGCGCCTCGCCGATCGCCTCCAGGCTCTCCTGCTTCGCGCTGTCGAGAAAGCCGCAGGTGTTGACCACGACCACGTCGGCGCCCGCGTAGTCCGGCGCGACGGCGTAGCCTTCGGCGCGCAGCTTGGTGAGGATGCGTTCGGAGTCGACCAGCGCCTTGGGGCAGCCGAGCGAGACGAAGCCGACTTTCGGCGCCGGCGACGAAGCGCACTTCGGCTCGGGCCGGGCCTTCGATTTTTCCAAGGGTGCGGTCATGCCGCGCGCTCCTAGCACGACGCGAGCGCGGCGCACAGGCCCTCAGCGCCGCAGCGTCAGCCGGCCGGTGTCGATCTCGGGCTGCCAGCCGCTGCGCTCCAGCTCCGGATCGATATGCTCCTCCTGGGGCCAGCCGAGGCAGAGGTAGGCGGTGAGCGTCCACGTACTCGGTACCTCGAGCGCTTCCGCGACGGCCTCGGGCTCCAGGATTGACACCCAGCCGACGCCGAGTCCGTGCGCGCGGGCGGCGAGCCACAACGTCTGGATGGCGGCGACGACGGAGTAGCGCAGCGTCTCCGGCATGCTCTGACGGCCGAGGCCGGAGCCCGCCTCGGTCGCCTCGTCGGCAAACACGGCGAGTTGCACCGGCGCGGCGTCGAGCCCTTCGAGCTTGAGGCGCGCGTACAAGCGCCGCTTCTCGTCCGAGTAGCCGTCGAGCGCCTGTGCGTTGGCGCGCTTGAACGACTCGCGGATGCCCGCGCGCCGCTTAGCGCTCTCGACCAGCACGAAGCGCCAGGGCTGGCTGCGCCCCACCGAGGGCGAATGGCAGGCAAGCCCGATCAGCGCGGAGATGAGGCCCGGGTCGATCGCGTCGGTCTTGAAGCGGCGCACATCGCGCCGCCACACGATGAGATCGCGCAGGGATGCGCGAAAGGCGGCGTCGAAGCGGGGCGGCTGCCGGCCTGCGTCTGGACTCGTCATGGCGCGCAATCGATCAGATGAAAGAAGGCGCCGGTGACCGACCCGCGGCGCGATCCGCCGTCCGCCACTTTGATCCCGCTTGCGTCGCGGATGTCGGCGAGCGGTTCGTCGGGGTTGGCGGTGACGGTGGCGTAATGAAACTCGTGCCCGTAAAGCTCTTCTCCGGCCAGGGCGCCGGCGCGGCAGCGCGCGCGCCGATACCCGAGATGCAGACGCCGCTTGGCAAACGAGGTCTCGAGCCCCAGCAGCCCGAGCATCTCGTGGCGCGTGCCGTCGGCGGTCTCAAGGCCGGTGCCGAGCACCATGTAGCCCCCGCATTCGCCGTGGATCGGCGCGCCGCGCGCGGCCGCCGCGCCCATGCCGGCCTTGAAGGCGCGCGCGCGCGCCAGTGCGGCGGCGTTGAGCTCGGGGTAGCCGCCCGGCAGCCAGACGGCGTCGCACGCCGCATCGGGCGCTTCGTCGGCGAGCGGCGAGAACGGAACGATCTCGGCGCCGGCCTGCCGCCAGCCGGCGACGACGTGGGGGTAGAGGAAGGAGAAGGCGCGGTCCTGCGCGAGCGCGATCCGCTGGCCCGGCGGCAGCAGCGGCGGCGCAGAGCCGTTGTGCGGCAGCTGTAAGGAACCGGCGGCGGCAACGACATCGTCGAGGCGAACCGCTGCGGCGACCGCGTCGGCGATGCGGTCGAGCCGGGTTTCCAGCTCGCCCGTCTCGGCCGCCTGCACCAGCCCCAGGTGCCGCTCGGGCAGCGCCAGATCGTCGTCGCGGGAGAGCGCGCCGAGCACCGGCAGATCGCGGCGCGCCATGGCGTCGGCGACGAGCCGCTGGTGGCGTTCGCCGGCGACCCTGTTGAGGATGACGCCGGCGATTGCGATGTCGTCGCGGTAGGTCTTGCACCCCAGCGCAACCGCCGCCGCCGTCTCCGCCTGGGCGGCGACGTCGAGCACCAATATCACCGGCCAGCCGGTGAGCGCCGCCAGGTCGGCGGTGGAGCCGTTTCCGCATTGGCCCCGCTCGGCGACGCCGTCGAACAGCCCCATCACGCCCTCGACCAGACAAAGGTCGGCGCCCGCGCTGTGCGTCTCGATCAGGCTGCCGATCAGCTGGGCCCGCATGGCCCAGGTGTCGAGGTTCACGCTCTGGCGCCCCGCGGCGGCACTATGGAACGCCGGATCGATATAGTCGGGCCCGCACTTGAAGGGCTGCACCGCGACGGCCTTGCGCCGCAACGCCCGCAACAGCCCCAGCGTGAGCGTCGTCTTGCCGGCGCCCGAGCGCGGCGCGGCGATGATCAGTCCACGCTGGCGCGCCGTTGCCATCACGATCCTTCCACCATCGCCGCCAGCAGCTCGGGGCGCAGGGCGGCGATGCTGCCGACGATGACGATCGCGGGCGGCTCGATCCCATGCGCCGTTGCGTCGGCGCGCGCCGTCGCCAGCCGCGTTTCCAGCACCCGCTCGTCGGAAAACGTCGCCGAGGCAATGATCGTGACGGGCGTGTCGGGCGCCATGCCGGCGCGCTCGAAGGCGGCGGCGATCTCGGCAAGGTGCGCCATCGCCATGTAAAGGATGACCGGCTGCCCGGTGCGGGCGATGGCCTCCCAGGCTTCGATCGCGCGCTCATCGACGGCGCGATGCCCGGTCGCGAGGATGATCGCGTGATTGGTCTCGCGCGTCGTTGCGGGAATGCCGGCGAGCGCCGCCGCCGCCAGCCCCGCGGTCAGCCCGGGCACGATACGGAACGCAATGCCGGCGCGCGCCAGGGCCCGCGCCTCCTCGCCGCCGCGGCCGAAGACGAACGGGTCGCCGCCCTTCAGGCGCACGACCTTCTTGCCGGCGCGCGCCAGCGCGACGACGATCTCGTTGATGTCGGTCTGGTGCGGCGAGGGCTTGCCGCCGCACTTGCCCGCCAAGCGGACCTCGGCTCCTGCGCGCGCCAGATCGAGGACGCGGGAATCGACGAGCGCGTCATGCACGATCGCGTCGGCGCAGCGCAGGGCATGCACCGCCATCAACGTGAGCAGGCGCGGGTCACCGGGACCGGCGCCGACCAGCCACACCTCGCCGGGCGCGAAATCGGGAAAGCTCGGAAAGGGTGCGGGCAAGCGATCCATGGCGGCGCGGCTATCTCCCCCGGAAGCGGCGCTGGTAGCCGGCATCGTAGAGCGCGCTTTCACGAAACCCTTCGGCGGCGAGCGCGGGCCCGACGAGGATCAGTGCCGTGCGGTCGATTCCGCCCGTCTTTTCGACCTGGCCCGCGAGCGAGCCAAGCGAGCCGCGGATGACGCACTCCTCCGGCCAGCTCGCGCGATAGACGACGGCCGCCGGGCAATCGGCGCCGTAATGGGGTGTGAGCTCGGCCACAACCGTGTCGAGCGCCTGGATCGACAGGTGGACGGCGAGCGTTGCGCCGGTGGCGGCGAAGGCCGCGAGCGTCTCCTTCTCCGGCATCGCAGACGCCCGCCCCGGCGTCCGCGTCAGCACCAGCGACTGCGCCACCTCCGGCAGGGTCAGCTCGCACCTTAGCGCGGCCGCGGCGGCGGCGAAGGCCGGGACGCCGGGCGTGATCGTGCAAGGAATCGATAACGCCGCAAGGCGCGCGAGCTGCTCGGCCATGGCGCTCCAGATGGAAAGATCGCCCGAATGCAGCCGGGCGACGTCGGCGCCGGCCGCGGTCGCGCGCACGCATTCGCCGATGATCTCATCGAGCGACATCGGCGCGGTATCAACGATGCGCGCGTCCTTGGGGCAGTAGGCCAGCAGCGCCTTCGGCACCAGCGAGCCGGCGTAAAGGCACACGGGGCAACGGGCGATCAACTCGCGCCCGCGCACGGTGATGAGATCGGGGGCTCCGGGCCCGGCGCCGATGAAATGCACCGTCATGGTCCCTCTCCCACGGCGATGGCGCAGGTCACGGTCGCGGTGGCGAAGCGTGGCGCCAGCAGGCGCGCGGCGCGCCCCGCGGCCGCAAGCGCCGCCGTCTCGGCAACCGACGGCACGCCCTTTAAGGCGATGACGCGCTCGGACGAGGTGATTGCGCCAGCGGCGGCGCTCTTCATCTCGCTCGCATCGACACAGATCACCGGAAGGCCGAGCGCCTGCGCGAGCGCGAGGATGCCCCCTTCGCGGCTCTTGCCGGAGTCGGTCGCGAGCGCGTCGATCTGTGAGCGCGCAACACCGCAGCGCTCGAGCGCCGCCGCGAACGCCTCGGCGATCGCCTCCGCCGTCGCGCCGCTGCGGCATCCTAGGCCTGCGACCATCATGGCTTGGTGATCCGCAAATGTGTGACCGGCAGCGCCGGGCGCCAGCCGTGCAGAGCACCGACCGCCTCCGCGCGCGCGAAGTCGAGGCGCATGAGCTCCCCGCCGAGGCGCGCAAACGCCGCCGCAAGGCACGCCTCGCCTTCGAGCGTGACCGCGTTGGCGACGAGACGTCCACCGGGTTTGAGCGCCGCCCAGGCGGCGTCGAGCACGCCATCGCTCAGGCCGCCGCCGAGGAAGACGGCATCGGGGGCGGGCAGGCCTTTGAGCGCCTCGGGCGCAGGACCGGTGACGATGTGCAGATCGGGCGTCCCCAGCGCGGCCGCGTTGCGTGCGGCCCGCGCCGCCCGCTCAGGATCTTCTTCGACGCCGATCGCGCGCAGCGAGGGATGGCACAGCAGCCACTCGATGGAAATCGAGCCGGCGCCGAGACCGATGTCCCAGAGAAGCTCGCCCTGGCGCGGTGCGAGCGAGGACAGCACGACGGCGCGCACCGCGCGTTTGCTCAGCTGGCCGTCGCTCTCGTAAAGATCATCGTTAAGGCCGGTGCTGAGCGGGAGAATGCGGGCGTGGGGGCCGGCGACGACCTCCAGAGCGATCGTGTTCAACGGGTCGATGCCGTCGAGCGCGAAACATTGCGCGACGCCCTCCCGCACGCGCGCTTGCGGCCCGCCCATGCGTTCGAGCACCGTGAGCCGGCTCGCACCGAGCCCGCGCGCGCTCAGCAGCGCTGCAAGCTTTGCGGGCGTCGCGCCGTCCCAGGACAGCGCGAGAATGCGCGCGCCGGGCTGCAGATGGCGGATAATTCCTTCGAGCGCGCGCCCGTGCAGGCTGACGATCGCCACGTCCTGCAGCGCCCAGCCCATGTGGCCCGCGGCGAGCGAGAACGCGGAGGCGTGGGGCAGGCAGACAAATTCATCGGCGCCGACCAGCGCGGCGAGCTGCTTGCCGATGCCGAAGTGGAACGGATCGCCCGAGGCGAGCACCGTGACGGGGCGCCCGCGCCGCTCAAGGATCTTGGGGAAGGCCGCATCGATCGGGCTCGGCCAGGCGAGCCGCTCGCCACGGATCAGTCCGGCGGCAAGGTCGAGATGGCGCTTGCCGCCGACGACCAGCTCTGCGTCGGCGATGAGGCGTTCGGCGACCGCGCTCAGGCCGTCGGCGCCGTCCTCGCCGATGCCGATGATGGACAGCCACCGTTGCCGTGTGGTGTTAGTCGCTATCGCTGGCATCTCAGAGACGGGCATGCGCATTCTCATTCTTGGCGGCACCACGGAAGCAGCCGCGCTGGCACGGCGGCTGGGCGGCGATGCGCGGTTCAGTATCACGGTGTCGCTTGCGGGGCGGACGGCCGCCCCGGCTCTGGCCGCCGCGCCGACGCGCATCGGCGGGTTCGGCGGCGCCGACGGGCTCGTGCGATGGCTCAAGCAGAACCGCATCGACGCGGTCGTCGACGCAACGCACCCCTTCGCGGCGCGCATCTCGCAGAATGCCGTGGCGGCAGCCCGCATCGCCGGTGTGCCACTGATCTCGCTCGTGCGTCTGCCCTGGCAGGCCGAGCCGGGCGACACTTGGACTTGCGTTGAAAGCACGGAGGCGGCCGCGCGCGCGCTCGGGGAAAAACCCAAGCGCGTCTTTCTCACCATCGGGCGCCAGGAGCTTGCCGCGTTCTGCGCCGCACCCCAGCACAGCTATCTTGTACGCTCGATCGAGCCGCCTGATGCGGACACCCTGCCGCCAAACGTCGAGCTTCTGCTGCGGCGCGGACCGTTCGAGGAGCGCGCCGAGGCCGAGCTCATGCACGCGCGCAAGATCGACATCATGGTTGCAAAGAATTCCGGCGGGACCGCCACCTACGCCAAGATCGCGGCGGCGCGCGCCCTCGCGCTGCCGGTGATCCTGATCGACAGGCCGGAAAAGCCGGCCGGCATCGCCGTCGGCAACGTCGAGTCGGCCTGCGAGCGGCTTGCCTCTCTGATGCAGGCTCATGCGGGCGCTCCTTCGGAACGGGGCGTGTAGACCCAGGGCGCGGCGCCGTCCCGCAAGATCAGACGGGTGGTGCTCGCACCGATGAGAACCAGCGTGCGCATATCGGCGGCAGACGCGTCGGCATCGGCCAGCGTCGTGACGGCGAGCCGCGCTTCGGGCGTGCCCGCCGCGTGGGCAACGACGACGACGGTCTCGGCCGGCTTCCATTGCTGCAACAGCGTGAGCGCGTCTCCCAGTTGATGGGGCCGCGCGCGCGAAGCCGGGTTGTAGAGGGCGATGACGAAATCGCCGGCCGCTGCCGCCTCCAGCCGCCGCGCGATCGTCTCCCAGCACTTCAGGTTGTCGGAGAGAGAGATCGCACAGAAGTCGGCGCCGAGCGGCGCGCCCGCCTGGGCGGCGGCGGCGAGCATCGCCGTGATGCCGGGCTCGACTTTGACGTTGAGCGTGCGCCAGCGCGCCTCCCCCGTCTCGATCGCTTCGAACACGGCCGCCGCCATGGCGAACACGCCGGGATCGCCGCTAGAGACGACGGCGACCTTGGCCCCGTCTGCCGCGAGTCCGAGAGCGTGGCGGGCGCGGTCGAGCTCCACGCGATTGCCCGAAGCATGGCGGCGCTGACCCGCGGCCCCGGCGGGAACGCGGGCGAGATAACCGTCATAGCCGACGAGATCGGTTGCCTCGCGCAGTGCTTGCGACACCGCCGGCGTTGTCAATTCGGGCGCCCCCGGCCCCAGCCCGACGATGGTCAGCGAGCCGCTCATAGCCGCCGTCCCTGGCCGGGGATGAGCACCATTGCGAAGTAGGGGCCCGTCGTGTCGGAGCACTCGCACAGCGGCGTGATGCGCTCCTCCGTCATGGTGCCGCGCTCCACGTAGATGGCACGTGCAAGCAGCCCGGCGGCCTCGACGGCGCGGCGCACCTTGGCGAGATTGCGCCCCACCTTCATGATGACGGCGGCGTCCGAGCGCGCGAGCCGCTCCACGAGCACCGCCTCATCGAGCGTGCCCGGCATCACGGTCAGCACGTCGTCGCCCCAGGTAATGGGGGCGTTGGCCCGCGTCCAGCACCCCGACATGCCGGTCACGCCGGGCACGACCTCGATGGGAAACGCGGTGCCGAGGCGGTGCCACATGTGCATGAAGGAGCCGTAGAAGAAGGGATCGCCTTCGGCGAGAAGGCCGACCGAATGCCCGCTTTCGAGCTCCTGCGCCAGCACGTGCGCGGTCTGCCGGTAGAAGTCGGCGATCTCGTCGCGGTATTGCGGATCGGCGACGCGGATCTCGTCGGTGAGGGGATACTCGAACTTCAGTTCGCGGGTGGCCCCGTTCAAAAGCGGGGCGACGATCTTGCGGGCATTGCCCTCGCGTCCCTGCTTGGCGAAATAAGCGATCACATCGACCGAGCCCACGAGACCGACGGCGCGCAGGGTCATGTAGCGCACGTCGCCCGGGCCGACACCGATCCCGTACAGCGTTCCGCTGCGTGCCGCGCCGGCGATGGCCTCGAGCGGCGTCATTCGCTTTCGCTCGCAAGGGCGTTTACGGCGGCGACCGCGATCGCGCTGCCTCCCTTGCGTCCTTTCACGATGAGAAACGGCAGCACGCCGTGAGCGGCGAGCGCGTCCTTCGATTCGGCGGCGCCGACGAAGCCCACCGGCACGCCGATGACGGCGGCGGGTTTGGGCGCGCCCGCCTCGAGCATTTCCAACAGATGAAACAGCGCGGTCGGCGCGTTGCCGATGGCGACGACGGCGCCGGCAAGGTGCCCCCGCCACAGCTCGACCGCGGCGGCCGAGCGCGTCGTGCCCATGCGGTTCGCGAGCTCTGGCACGGAGGCATCCGAGAGCGTGCAGACGATGTCGTTGGCGGCCGGCAGGCGCGCGCGCGTGATGCCGTGCGCCACCATTTGCGTATCGCACAGGACGGGCGCGCCGGCGCGCAGAGCGGCGCGGGCTTTCTCGGCGAAGTCCGGCGACATTGCGATGTCGCGGGCGATCTCCACCATGCCGGTGGCGTGGATGATGCGCACGGCGACCTGCTCGGCGTGGCCTTGGAAACGCGCAAGGTCGGCCTCGGCGCGGATGATCGCGAACGAGTTGCGGTAGATCTCGGCGCCATCGCGGATGTAGGGATGTAACGCAACCATGGGACCGGGTTCCTAAAGCGTTTCTGCGATGTCCGGCAGATCGGCAAGTCGTGCGGGTGCCACGAAGACGCGCGGGGCGCCCTGCGCCGTGTCCTCGCGCAAGAGCCCGAAGCGATCGCCGGCGCCGACGAGTACCAGCTCGGCGGGCTTGGAGCGGGCGCAGCCCTTGGCGCAGCCGGAGACGTGGCAGGAGCGGCAGCCCATCTGCGCAAGCAGAGGCGCGATCAGGCGTGCGGCGGCGCGGGTGTCGAGCGTCGTCGATCTGCAGCCCGGCGCGCCGGGACAGGCGTCGATCAAGGTGAGCGGGTCGCTGGCGTCGACGATGAAGCCGTGCGCGGCCGCGGCTTCGAGAAGCGTCGCCGCGGCGCGTTCGTTGGCGATGGGTGCGTAGAGCGCGCGCCACGGCGACAACCGGAACTCGGCGATGCCGAGATCGAGCGCGACGGCTGAGAGGGCGCGCAGATCATGCGCGGCGACGCGGCCGAAGGGAGCAGAAAAGCCGGCGGCGATGATGGCGTTGTTGCACAAGACTTTGCCGAGCACCCGCGGCGCTTCCCGCCACGGCGGGGACATCGTCATGGGTTCGAGGTGCACAGCGAGCCAGGCGCGCAGCTCGGCGAACGCGGTGTCGGACAAATCCCGCAGACGCGTGCGCGCTTCGGGGCAGAGCGCAAGAAAAGCGTGCGCAGCACGCGCTGCGGCTGCGGCAGCGGATTGCGCGGTCGCGAGCCCCAGCCAGGCGACGCCGCCGGGGCGATCGACGCCCAGCGCGAGAGCACCATCGGCGCCAACGCGCACGGCCGTGAGCCGGACATCGGCGCGCTCGGCGTCGAGCGGCAAGAGGCCGCCGCCGTCGACGATAAAGTTGAACTTCGCCGGCAGCGCCCACAAGGCCGGATCGGACGCCAAAGCCTGCTCGAGCGCGCGCGCGATCGCGCGAACGTCGGCGATCTCGGTGGAATCGAGGCCGGCAAGTGGACTCACCAGGACGTTGCGCACGGCTTCCGACTCTGCGCTGGCATCGATCAGGCCGTGCCGCGCCAGCTCCGCCCACAGGTCGGCGAGGCCGTCCGGCGCCAGCCCACGCACCTGCACGTTGGCGCGCCGCGTCAGGTCGATCAGCCCGTTGCCGTACCGCTCGGCGCAATCGGCGATCGCGCGCACGTCGGCGATCGTGAGCGCGCCGCAGCGCGGGCGCACGCGCGCAATCAGCCCGTCGCCGCTTTCCATGGGGCGCAGGGCGCCGGGGCACCAACCGTGCACTGCGGGATGGGCGAGCGCGGTCATTGGGCGGCCTCGCTGGCGTGCGGGCGCGCGCCCGTGGTGCGCAGGCGGCAAAGCTCGGCGTGCACGGCGTTGCGACGGGGCGTCCACAGCCCGCGCTTAATCGCGTCCTCAAGCCGGTCCGCCATCGCCTGCGCCGCGGCGGGGTTCAAGTCGACGACCGCCGTGCGCACCGAGTCATCGGCGATCAGCGCGTCGTGCACGGCATCGAAGAGATGGGACGGAACCGCCGCGGCGGCGGCGGCGAAGGCATAGATCGCATCGACCGCCTGCGCCATCTCGGCGACGCCGCGGTGGCCGTGGCGCAGCATGCCGGCGATCCAGCGCGGATTGGTGAGGCGCCCGCGCACGATGCGCGCGATTTCCTCGGCAAGCGTGCGCGCGACGGGCGCGTCGGGACGGCTGGTGTCGAGATGATAGAGCGCGGGCGAGTTCTGGCTGAGCGTCGCCGCGGCGGCGGCGAACCCACCGGCGAAGTCGGCAACGCCGTCGCCGTCGAGCACGTCGCGCTCGCGGTCGTCCTGGGGGTGAACGAGGGCGTCGACGCTGGCGACCCGCTCAGCGAAAGCCTCATGCGCCAGCACGCCTTCATCCTGCGGCCCGTAGGCGTGCGAGGTCGCGGACAGGTAGGCGGCGGCGAGATCGGCCCGGCTCCTCCAATTGGTGTCGAGCGCGGCCTCCGCCGCCCCAGCGCCGTAGGTGCCGGGGGCGCCGCCGAACACGCGCGCAAGGCTCTCGGCCCTGCGCCGCGCCGCCGCGAGCGGGTTCCAGTCGTCGTCCTCTTGAAGCGCGGCGACGCGCTTGACCGCCATGGCGAACAGGGCGATCTGCGAGTCAAAGATGTCGCGGAAGAGCCCCGAGATGCGCAGCGTCACGTCGATGCGCGGGCGGTCGAGCTTTGCGAGCGGCAGCACCTCGATGCCGGTGACGCGGTTGGAGCCCATGTCCCAGACGGGACGCACGCCGAGAAAGCTCAGCGCCTGGGCGAGGTCGTCGCCGCCGGTGCGCAGGCTCGCCGACGCCCACAGGTCGATCAGGAGCGCGCGCGGGGGCTCGCCGTGATCCTGAAGGTGGCGGCGCACGATCTCGGCGGCGGCGCGCGCGCCGATTGTCGCGGCGGTGCGCGTCGGGATGGCGCGCGGGTCGATGGTCGTCAGGTTGCGGCCGGTGGGCAGCACGTCGAGACGCCCGCGCGTCGGCGCGCCGGCCGGACCCGGCGCGACGCGGCGCCCATCGAGCGCGGCCAGCAGCCCCGCGCGCTCAGCCGCTGCGCAGGCGTTGAGCAACGTATCGATGCGCGCTTGCGTCTGGGGTCGCGGCTCAGAGCCGAGGCTGTCTAACATCGCCTGCGCCAGCGCGGCGCGTGCATCCTCCGTTGGCGCGCGTGCGAACACGTGCAGGGACTCGCGGATGGCGAGATCCTTGATGTCGCACAGCTGCGCGTCGAGCTTGGCGATGGCCGCGCGCGGGCCGTCGCTGCGGCTGACGCCGCAATCCTCCGCCAGACCCGAGCGCCACGCACGCTCCAGGATCTCCGCTTCGAGCAGCGGGATGCGCCGGCGGTCGACGCCGTCGGCCTCCGCGTACTCCTCGATCAGGCCTTCGAGCTCGGCCAGCGGCCCGTGCAATCCCGCCTCGCACAAGGGCGGGGTCAGGTGGCCGATGGTCAGCGCCGCGATGCGCCGCTTGGCCTGCACCGCCTCGCCCGGGTTGTTGACGATGAAGGGATAGACGACGGGCACCGGCCCGAGCAGTGCCTCGGGCATGCAGGTTCCCGACAGCGCCAGTGCCTTGCCGGGCAGCCATTCGAGCGTGCCGTGGGTGCCGAGATGGATGAGCGCATCGATGCGCTCGGCTTGGCGCAGCGCGGCGTAGAGCGCGGCGTAGGCGTGGCGCGGTGGACAGCTTCCGTCGTGGTAGCCCTGCTTGCGGTTCCCGCGCGACCCGCGGTCGGGCTGCAGCAGCACCAGGATGTTGCCGGCGCGCAGGCACGGAAAGCGGTATGCGCCATTTATGCACGCAGGGTCGTCCTCGGGCGCGCCCCAGGCGGCGGTGATCGACGCCGCAACGGGCGCGGGCAGCGCGGCAAGCCACGCGCGATAGTCGTCCAACGACACCGCGAGCACGTCGCGGGCGTTGCGATCGGTGAGGCGCGCGATGATCTCAGCTGCCGGCCAGTCGGCGCCGCCGGTCTCATAGCCGGCCTCAGCGAGCAGAGACACGATCTCGCGCACGCTCTCAGGGCTATCGAGCCCGCAGGCGTAGCCGGTGCGCCCGCCGCGCGCGGGATAGTCGGACAACACGAGCGCGAGGCGCCGCTCGGCCCGCGGGGTCAAGCCGAGCCGCGCCCAGGCGCCCGCAAGCCTGGCGACGAAGGCGACGCGGTCGGCGGCGGGTGCATGGGCGACGCACGCGTGCTGCAGCTCCGGGTCGAGCGCCGTCTCGGCCTTGAAGGAGACGGCGCGGGTAAAAATACGCCCGTCGAGCTCCGGCAGCACCACGTTCATGGCGAGGTCGCTGGGCGACAGGCCGCGCTGCGAACCTTCCCAGGCGCCACGGTCGGCGCTCGCAAGCGCGACCTGCAGCACCGGACAGTCGGCGGCATCGAGCACGGTGGTGTCGTCGTCGCGGCGCGCGGAGAAGGCGGTCGCATTGACGACGACGGCGGGCGCGATGCGATCGATCAGCGCCGCGATCGGCTGCGCCGCCGCGGGATCCTTGAGGCTGGTGACGGCGACGGCGGCCGGCTCCAGCCCCTCGGCCGCGAGCGCCCGCATCATTGCGGTAATCGGCGCGGTGTCGGCCGCGAGCAGGCTGGCGCGATAGAAGACTATGAGAGCGGCGGGGCGCTCGCGCGCGCCGCGCTGCATGCGCTCAAGACCGAGCGCCGCTCCGTCCGCGCCCATGCCGATGACCGGGCCGAGCGCAACAGGTGGCGCCGGGCGCGCATCGCGGCCGAGCAGGCGTGCGGCCAGCTTGAGCGCGTTGCCGAGGTTGCCGGGACCGCCTTCGCGGAAGTAGCGGTCGAACAGGTCGACATCCTCCGCGGAGGCAGTCGAAAGCTTGGAGAGACGCGCGTCCGCGCGGTCGTCGCCCGGCAGCGCCACGAGCAGCGCGCCGCTCTTGCGGCATGATGCGGCGACCTGCTCGAAGCCGTAGCGCCAGTAGTCGAGCCCGCCCAGGCTGCGCACGATGACGAGGCGGCTCCCGGCAATGACGCCTTCGACGTAGAGGTCGACCGACAGCGGATGCTTCAGGCGCTTGAGGCTCGCAAGCCGCAGGCTCTCCAGCGCGGCGCGGTCCTTGCTCCACGCGGCGGCGAGCGCGGAAAGATCGCTGTCGGAGAAGGAGAGCACGACGACGTCGGCCGGAGTCTGCCCAAGATCGACGGCGGTCTCGATCTCGTCCAGGGTTGCGGCCTCGGTCGCAAGAAGATGCATGCACTTGTTACTCGCCCGCGATGGATCGCGCGATGGCGTCGCGGTCGAGTCCCTTCTGGCCAATGACGACGATGCGGCCCTGGCGGGGCTCGTTCGCACGCCAGGCGCGGTCGAATTGCTGCTGGATGCGGCTGCCCACGCCCTGCACGAGCAGGCGCATGGGCTTGCCCTTCACGTCGGCGAAACCCTTGACGCGCAGGATGTCGTGCGCGCTTGCCGCCAGCGCGATCCGCTCCAGGATGTCCTCGGGCCGCGCGATCTCGGGGATGTCGACGATGAAGGTCTCAAAGTCGTCGTGGTCGTGCTCGGCTTCAGTATCGTGATGGGAGGGCCGGGCCGCGAGATCGGCCTCGGCGGCGGCGCCGAGACCGAGCAGCACCGCCGGATCGAGCCGGGCGCCCTCGGTCTCAACGACCTTCACCGCGCGCGGCACGGCATTTTTGATGTCGCTGACGACGCGCTCGAGCTCGGCCGCGCTCATGAGGTCGGTCTTGTTGAGCACGATGAGGTCGGCGCACAACAGCTGGTCCTCGTAGACCTCCTCCAGCGGATTGTCGTGATCTATTGCGGCGTCGTCGATGCGCTGTCGCGTCAACGCGTCGGGATCGTCGGCGAAACGACCGTCGGCCACCGCCGCGCCGTCGACGACCGCGATCACCCCGTCGACGGTCACGCGCGAGGCGATCGCCGGCCAGTTGAAGGCCTGCACCAACGGCTTGGGCAAGGCGAGCCCCGACGTCTCGATCAGAATGTGCTCGGGCGGCTCGGCAAGGGCGAGCAACCCTTCGAGCGCCGGCACGAAATCGTCGGCGACCGTGCAGCAGATGCAGCCATTGGCGAGCTCGACGATGCGGTCGGCGCCGCAGCTCGCATCTCCGCAGCCCCTCAGGATCTCGCCGTCGATGCCGACGTCGCCGAACTCGTTGACGATGACGGCGAGGCGGCGGCCTTGCGCGCGCTCCAGCACGTTGCGCACGAGCGTCGTCTTGCCGGCGCCGAGGAAGCCGGTGACGATGCTGCAGGGGACCTTGGCGAGGCTCATCTCAGGGGCTCTCCGGCTCCGGTTGCACAAATCCCAACGGCGGCACGCGGGCGACGACGCCCTTCTTGAAGCAGGGGGCGCGCTCGGCCCAGGGCACGATGCCGTTGCCCGAGCGCCGGTAGGCCAGGATCGTTTCGACGATGTCGGCTGCGTGCGCTTGCGGGTCGAGGTCGCCGACGATATAGCTCCAGCATCCCGCCGCCGTGACCGCGAGGGTGCAGGGGCGCTCGCAGACGGCAAGGCATTCCATGGCCGTGACGGTGACGTCGCCGGCGCCCGCGGCGTTCAGCCGGTCCTGCAGCAGGTTCACAAGCTCGGCCCCGGGGCGGACTAAAGTCTCCGCGCCGTTGACCACGCGGCGACAGGAGACGCATACGAACACCGTGACAGCGGTGGTCTGCGTCTCGCACTCCGCTTGCACGCTATGCAGCTTGACGGACATCGCTTGCGCCGTGCCTACGCCACAGAAATCCGACGAAGAAGCCGGTCAAAATCCAGAGCACCGCCTGCACCGCGAGCGAGGTCGCCGCGAAACGGGCGGCAAGCTCGGCGGGAACGCTGGAGGATGCCGTCCCGGCGAGGTGCGGCGCGCCCCACACGTGGGGTGCGAGCAGGATCGCCACGGCGAGCAGGCGCAGCCAGATGCTGTCCGAGCGCAAAAACAGCCACAGCGCGACCGCCGTCGCCGCCGCGGTTGCCAGCCACCACCCTTGGCGGCTCGCAAGGTCGGCGGCGGCCATGCCGGGAACCTCCGGCGACAGCCCGACGGCGGGCGCAAGGCCGGTGACGACGAAGCCGGCCGCAGCCCAGGCAATCGCCCGGCGCTCATCGATCGGGTCGCGAGCTATCAGCATGCCGGCGAGCAGGATCAGCGCGAACCCGATCGCAGTGGCGATCGTCGCCGTGCTTGTAAAGAGCGTGCGTTGAAGGCCGTCCTCCGGCGCCCATGTCCCTGCGTGGTCGTCGTGGCCGACGCCATGCTCTGCCGGCGCGTGCACGCGGATGAACTTGGCCTGCTGCGGCAAGGGGCTGCCCTGCCGGGCTTCAGGCAGCGATGCCTCGCTCTTTGTTTCGTTGGCCTTCTCGAACACCTCGGCCGCAACAATGAGCGGCGTCGTCGTGACGGTCTGCAGGGCCGCAACGCAAAGCCCAGCAAGAAGGCCGGCCAGAAGGCCGGTGGCAAGAACGCGGGTGATCATGGCGCCCCCTCAGTGACAGGGAAAGCTCAACGCGTGGCGCGTGTCGTGCGCCGCGTTGTGGATCGTCGTCGGATGGGAGAAGCCGATCGTGTAGACGAGCCCGATCCCGAACACGAAGGCGATCAGAGCCGCGATGAGCGCTTCGGAGCGCTCGGCGCCGGCGACGACAGGGGTCGCGTGCGAAGTCGATTGGGATTGCGTGGTCAAATCTGCCTCCTTGGCCGCCCACCGGGCCATACGAGCTGCGACTACGACGGCAGGTCTCCTGACTCTCGGGTCACCGCCTCAGGCCACCTTCCCGGTTTCCCAGTGGCAAAAAGGCCTTCGGCTCGCCGACTACAGTTGCGGGGGCAGTTGCGGAATTCACCAACGCGGTGTGACCGCATTCCCATTCAATCCCCTTGCGGGGAACCGTCCCCAGCTTGATAAGGGGTCGATCCGAGGCTCGTCAATCGAATTTGGGGCATATGGCCGCCGCTCCACTACCGCGTTTGACCCTGGTGCTCGGCGGCGCCCGGTCAGGAAAAAGCCGCTACGCCGAGGCGCTTGTGCGCCGCGCCGCCCCGCCGTGGGTGTACGTTGCGACGGCGCAGGCGCTGGACGAGGAGATGCGCGCGCGCATCGCCCGCCACCGCAAGGCGCGCGATGGCGCATGGCGGACGCTTGAGGTGCCGCTCGATCTCGCCGAGGCGATTGCCGGCACGCACGACGGCGCGGTATTGATCGATTGCCTGACCCTGTGGCTCAGCAACACTCTGCTGGCCCAGCGCAATCTTGAATCCGAGAGCGATCGCCTTATTGCCGCTCTCAAGGCGGCGCCGGGACCGATCGTCGCCGTCTCCAACGAGGTCGGGCTCGGCATCGTGCCGGACACTGAGCTGGGGCGCGCGTTCCGCGACGCGCAAGGCGCGCTCAACCAGCGCATCGCGGCGCTGGCCGACCACGTCGTCCTGATGACGGCGGGCATTGCCCTCACCCTCAAATGACCGGGAGGCATCCATGAGCGAACGCACCGAGGACGCCGAGCGCCACAAAACGAAGATGGCCAACCGCAAGGCGGTGCAGGATGCCGAGGTCGCCGGCAAGACGCTGCAGAAGGGGCTGCTGATCGTCCACACCGGCAAGGGCAAGGGCAAATCGACGGCCGCCTTCGGCCTGCTCTTGCGCGCGCTCGGCCGCGGAATGCGCGCAGGCGTCGTGCAGTTCGGCAAGGGCGCCTGGGAGACGGGCGAGCGCGCGGCGGTTGCACGCTTCGGCGATCAGGTGAGCTGGTACACGCTCGGCGAAGGCTTCACCTGGGAGACGCAGGACCGTGCCCGCGACGTCGCCGCGGCGGGGCGCGCCTGGGCCAAGGCTAAGGAGCTGATGGCCGATCCGTCCATCAGGCTTCTGATCCTCGATGAGCTCAACATCGCGCTGCGCTACGATCACCTGCCGCTCGATGAGGTCGTTGCGAGCCTCGCCGCACGTCGGCCCGATCTGCACGTCGTCGTCACGGGGCGCAACGCCAAGCCGGAAATGATCCAGGCCGCAGACCTCGTCACCGAGATGACGCTTGTGAAGCATCACTTCGGCGCGGGCGTGAAGGCGCAGGAGGGCATCGAGTTCTGATGCTGGCGAAAGCCATCATGTTCCAGGGCACCGGCTCCGACGTCGGCAAGTCGCTGCTGGTCGCGGGCCTTGCGCGTCTATTTAAGAACCAAGGCCTGCGCGTTTATCCGTTCAAGCCGCAGAACATGTCGAACAACGCCGCGGTTACGGTGGACGGGGGCGAGATCGGCCGCGCCCAGGCGCTGCAGGCGCGCGCTGCCGGCGTGGCGCCGAACGTGCACATGAACCCGGTGCTTCTAAAGCCGCAGAGCGAGGTCGGCGCCCAGGTCGTGGTGCAGGGGCGCGTGCAGGGCAACGCAAAGGCCGACGCCTATCAGACCCTGAAAGCCGAGCTGATGCCGGCCGTGCTCGACAGCTTCGCGCGTCTTTCGGCCGATGCCGACATCGTGCTGGTCGAGGGTGCCGGATCGGCCTCGGAGGTCAACTTGCGCTCGGGCGATATCGCCAACATGGGGTTTGCGCGCGCGGCCGGCGTGCCCGTCGTGCTCATCGGCGACATCGACCGCGGCGGGGTCATCGCCAGCCTCGTCGGCACCAAGGCGGTGCTGCCGCCGGAGGACGCCGCACTGATCACGGGCTTCATTGTCAACAAGTTCCGCGGCGACCCGGCGCTGTTTGCCAACGGGATGCTGCGCATCGTGCAGCAGACCGGCTGGCGCGCGCTCGGTCTCGTTCCTTATTTCGCCGACGCCAACCGTCTGCCGGCCGAGGACGCGCTCGCGCTCAATGCGCCCCCCGCAACGAAGGCGGACGCCAAAGTGCGCATCGTCGTGCTCGCCTATCCGCACATCTCGAACTTCGACGACTTCGATCCGCTGCGGCTCGAGCCCGACGTGGAGCTGGCGTTTCTGCGCCCGGGCGCGGCGATCCCCGCCGATGCCGCGCTCGTCATCTTGCCCGGCTCCAAAGCCACCATCTCCGATCTCGGCGCCCTGCGCGCCGCGGGCTGGGATGTCGACCTCAAGGCGCACGTGCGCCGCGGCGGGCAGGTTCTCGGCGTCTGCGGCGGCTACCAGATGCTCGGGCGCTCTATCGACGACCCCGAGGGCATCGAGGGCGCGCCGGCGACCGTGCCGGGTCTCGGCTACCTTGACGTCGACACCACGATGCTCGCGGAGAAGTCGCTATACGAGGTCGAGGGCGAGAGCGCGGACGGCGGCGTGCCCTTCAAGGGCTACGAGATGCACGTGGGGGAATCGGTCGGCGACGGCACGCGCCGCCCGCTGCTTCTCATTGCCGAGGGACGCCCCGACGGAGCCGTAAGCACCGACCGTCGCGTGGCCGGCTGCCACGTGCACGGCCTCTTTGCCGACGACCGCCAGCGCAGCGATTGGCTGCAGCGCATCGGCGCCGGCAGCACGGCAATCCGCTATGAGGACGAGATCGACGCAACGCTCGACGCGCTTGCTGCGCATCTGGAGCGGCACATCGATTGCGATACGCTCATTCGTCTCGCGCGCGCACCGCGGCTCAAAGGCTGAGCAGCACGGCAAGAAGCGCGATGACGCCGGCCTGGACCAGACACGCCGCGCGATAGACCCTGAGCGCGCGGCGAATGTCGCCGAACCCGGCCTCGCTCCTTCCCTGCCCCATCCACGCGTCGGCCACCAGGGTGCCCTCATAGAGGCGCGGGCCGGCGAGGCTGAGGCCGAGCGCGCCGGCCATTGCCGCCTCCGGCCAGCCCGCGTTGGGCGAGCGGTGCCGGCGGGCATCGCGCGCAACCGCCCGCAAGGCTTCGCCCCCGCTCGCTTCGGGCAGCAGCGCCGCGGCGGCACTCAGCCACAGCGCGGCAAGGCGCGAGGCGGGCACGTTGACGAGATCGTCGATATGCGCAGAAGCCCAGCCGAAGTCGCCGTAGCGCTCGGACTTGTGGCCGACCATGCTATCGGCGGTGTTGATGGCCTTGTAGAGCGCCGCGCCGGGCAGTCCCGCGAAGAGGAGCCAGAAGACGGGACCGACGACCGCGTCGGAGAAATTCTCGGCAAGGCTTTCGATGGCGGCGCGGGCGACGCCGGCCTCATCGAGCGATGCCGTATCGCGGCCGACGATGCGGGATACGGCGCGGCGGCCCTCCGCAAGGCCGCCGTCCTCAAGCGCGGCGGCGACGTTGCGCACGTGGTGATAAAGACTGCGTTGGGCTATCAGGGTGCCGGCGATGGGACCCAGCAGCACGAGGCCGAAGGGAAAGGGCAGCAAGCGGTCGATCAGCAGCACCACGACGGTACTCACGGCAAGCGTTGCCGCGAGACACACGATGAGCATCAGGGAGCCGAGATGCCGCCGGCGCGACGGCGCCCGATCGGGGCCGTTCCAGGCCGTCTCGCACCATGCTATCAGCCGCCCCATCCAGCTGACCGGATGGCCCACGGCCCGAAACAGCCATGCCGGATAGCCCCAGGCGGCGTCGAAGGCGAGCGCGAGTAGAGTGAGCGAAGCGAACATGACCCCTCAATCCGAGGCGCGGACCGACCGGCAGGTGCTGGCATGACGCCGAGGCGGCCGGAAAACGTATACCACGGCGGCGACCTCGATCGCGCGCGCCAAGAGTTTCCCGATGCGCCGGAGCCGTGGATCGATCTGTCGACGGGGATCAATCCAGATCCTTATCCGGTCCCGGAGCTCGCCCTGCAAGCGTGGGCGCAGCTGCCGCAGCCGGCGCAGGCCCGCGCGCTGGCCGAAGCGGCCGCACGCCGCTACGGCGCGGAAGCGCCGGAGTTGATCGCGGCCGGACCCGGCACGCAAGCGCTCATAGAGATCATCCCGCGTCTCATAGGTTCTGCGCGGGTGGCGATCCTCGGGCCCACCTACGGCGAGCACACGGCGGCCTGGCGCCGCGAAGGCCACGACGTGATCGAGGTCGGCGACGTTGCGGACGCGGAAAGCGCGCGCGTCGTCGTGGTGGTCAATCCCGACAATCCGACGGGCCGTGTCGTGCCCGCGAGCACATTGCGCCGCCTGGCAACGGACCTCGATCGGCGCGACGGCTTCCTGGTCGTTGACGAGGCCTTTGCCGATGTCATGCCGTCCCCGCTCAGCCTCGTTCCCGGCTTGCCGCCGGCAACGATCGTGCTGCGCTCCTTCGGCAAGACGTACGGACTGGCGGGATTGCGGCTCGGCTTCGCGCTCGCGCAAGTGGATTTGGCGCGGCGTCTGCGGGACCGTCTCGGCCCTTGGGCGGTGTCGGGCCCGGCGATCGCCATCGGCACCGCGGCGCTCGCCGATGACCGCTGGCTCGAACAGTCGCGCCAAAGGCTCGAAAGCGGCTGCCGCCGGCTCGATGCGCTGCTCAAGGCCTGCGGCTGCGTTCCTTTGGGGGGAACGCCCCTGTTCCGGCTCGTCGCGCACCCGGCGGCGCCCCACCTCGCCGTCACGCTCGGGCGCCGCGGCATCCACGTGCGGCGGTTTGCGCAAGAACCATCCTGGCTGCGCTTCGGCCTGCCCGGACCGGAGGCGGCGTGGCACCGCCTCGAGCAGGCGCTGGCGGTCGCGCGCGAGATGAGCGTCGGCGACGCAGCCACGCTCTGAGCTAGCTCACCGCCACGGCAACGAGCAGCAAAAGCAGCGTCTCTGTCACCTCGATGCCGGCGCCGAGGCAGTCCCCGGTGATGCCGCCGAGGCGGTAGGTCCAATAGGCGGCAATCGCGGGAATGATGAGAAGCGCGGCGAGAAGGATCGGCGCGAGCCATAGGCTGACGAGCGCGAGCGCGAGGCCCTCGACCGCTACGGCATACGGGCTGATGTGGCGGGCGAAGCGCTCGCCCGAGCCCGCGGCCAGCGGCGGCACAACGAGGCTGCAGACGAGCGGCCCCCAGCGCGCCCACGCCGGCACCAGAACGAGCGCCGTCAATGCGGACAAAGCGGCGATCTCTCCCAGCAGCACCAGCTTGGCGATAAGCTGAATTCCAATCGCCATCACGCCGAAAGCGCCGATGTGCGGATCGCGCAGGACCTCGAGGAAGCGCTGCGGCGAACGATGCGAGGCGGCAAGTGCATCGGCGGTATCGCCGAGGCCGTCGAGATGCAGCCCTCCGGTGACCCATACCCAAAGCACCAAACCGAGCAGAGCGCCGATCCACGGCGAGGCGTGCGCGCCGGCCCAGACCGCGAGCGCGAGCGCGGCGCCGATGAGCACGCCGACGAGGGGAAACCAGACCGCCGCGCGCGACAGGTCGTCGGGATCGGACGCGGCGAGACGAACGCCCGGCAAGCGGGTCAGAAACTGCAGGGCATGGCCGAAGGCATGAAACGTCATGGCCCGCGTCTCGAGACTTGCGCCTCCTCGAAGGTCGCCATCTGCGCGTGCAGAGCGCAAGCAAGCCGCAGCACGGGAAGCGCGACCGCGGCGCCGGAACCTTCGCCCAAGCGCAATTTCAGATCGAGGATCGGCTCGGCGCCGAGCGCTTCCAGCACCAGGCGGTGACCCTGCTCAAGCGAGCGGTGCGAATAAATGAGCCAATCGGCGCACGAGGGATTGACGCGCACGGCAGCAAGGGCGGCTGCCGAGACGATGAACCCGTCGATGAGCACGGGAACGCGCGCCTGCGTAGCGGCGATGATCGCCCCGGTCAGCGCGGCGATCTCCAGGCCGCCGACACGCGCCATCACTTCAAGCGGCGGCGCGCCGGGCTCATTCAAGCCGTGAAGCTTGAGCGCCGCCGCGATCACGCGCGCCTTGTGCACCATGCCGCCGGCGTCAAGACCGGTGCCGGCGCCGACGACTTCCTGAGGAGCGCGCCCAAGCAGGGCCGAGGCGATCGCCGCCGCCGCCGACGTGTTGCCGATGCCCATCTCGCCGAGGATGAGAAGATCGGCGCCGTTCGCGGCGGCGCGCGCAACGGCGCGGCGGCCCGCACCAAATGCGAACAGGGCCTCGTCTGCCGTCATCGCCGGCTCGCGCGAGAAGTCGCGGGTCCCGCGGCAGGGTTTGTCGGCAACGACGCCGGCGATCTCCGAGGGGCTGAGCGTCCCGGCATCGATCACCTCGAGCGGCACGTCGAGCTCGCGTGCGAGCACGCAGATCGCCGCCCCGCCATTCGCGAAATTGTGCAGCATCTCGACGGTGACCGCGGAAGGGTAGGCCGACACACCTTGGGCGGTGATACCGTGGTCGCCGGCGAACAGGACGATGGGCGCCTTTGCGGCGCGGGGACGGTCCGTCCCCTGCAGCCCGGCCAGCCGCACTGCCAGGCGCTCAAGAACGCCGAGCGATCCCGCTGGCTTCGTCAGCGCGCTTTGACGCGCCTCGGCCCGCGCGGCATGCTCTTGTGAGGGCTGCGGACAGGGAAGGAGGATCCAGTCGTCGGTCACGCTGTCGGCCTTGGCTGCATCGTCGGCGAGCGAAAGGGCACAATGGATGCCATTCAAAGTCCGTCAAGCCAACCGCTTTAGCTGAACACTCGGCAAAACCCGGGGCGCGCCGTCGAATCGACCCAGCATGAAGAAAATCCTCGTCATCGGCATCGGAGCCGGCAACCCCGAGCACATCACGATCGAAGCCATCAACGCCCTCAACCGGGCGCAGGTCGTTTTCGTGCTCGACAAGGGGGAGAAGAAGGGCGATCTGACGCGGCTGCGCAAGCAGATCTGCGAGCGCTACATCAAGAATGGCATACCCCGGATGGTGGAGGTCCCGAGCCCGGCGCGCGAGGCGCAGCCGCCGTCCTATACGGCCGCGGTCGAGGCCTGGCACGCGGCAAAGGCACGCATTTTTTCCGCCCTCATCCGCGAGGAGATGAAGGACGGCGAGTGCGGCGCACTTCTCGTGTGGGGCGATCCGTCCCTTTATGACAGCACGCTGCGGATTTTGCAGCGCGTCGCTGCCGAGAGCGGGCTCGCGTTCGACTACGAGGTCATTCCCGGCGTCTCGAGCCTGCACGCGCTGGCGGCCCGCCACAAAATAGCGCTCAATACGATCGGGGAGCCGCTGCTCATCACCACCGGACGCAAGCTCGCCGAGGCGGGGCTGCCAACCGGGGTGGACAGCATTGTCGTGCTGCTGGACGCCGGCGCCGGGCTCGATGCAATCGCCCGGGAAGATGCGGAGATCTACTGGGGGGCCTATCTCGGAACCGACGACGAAATGCTGATTTCCGGGCGCATTCGCAATGTCATCGACGACATCAAGCGCTGTCGTGCGGCGTGCCGGGCCAGGAAGGGCTGGATCATGGACACGTATCTTGTGCGGCGAAATGGGCACTCTCGCTGAAACCGGCCGCGCCGGTGGGCCGCGCGCCAAGGGATCGCCACATTATAGGACGACCAAGAGTGGGAGTTCCGGTAGGCACCAGAAGGCTGCGCGTGCGAGCGCGGCGGGAAGGATTGCGCCGGGATGAAACCACATGCGCTGCTGCGGCGATTTGCTCCTCCTCGCTGAGGGGATGCGTAGCGGTTCTCAATGTCGCTTTTCGATGGTAAGCGTGAAAACCAAGATCACCGTATCTCTTATTCGCGTCGTTTGCGAATGTATCCCATGGGAGGTGTGACGTGTTAAGCAGCGCGACCAATAGCACTCAATCAAATCTTCCCAAGCCAGGGATCGGTCCGGCGCGTGGTGGGCTGCCCGGGTCGGCTCGCGGGGATGCATCCTCCGACAATGCAGACGGCACTTCCGTGATCGGCAGCGATCTCACCATTCTCGGCGAGAAGATCACCATCATCTCTCAGAACAAGCTGCAAGTGGACGGCCACGTTCGCGGCGACGTGCATGGCAAGCAGGTGACCATCAGCAAGGGCGGCTCGGTCACGGGCAGGGTCTGCGCGGAAAAAATCGAGGTTCGCGGCGGTGTGCACGGCTCGATCCGGGCGCTCGTGGTCACATTGCACGACTCGGCCCAGGTGCAGGGCGACATCATGCATCAGAAGTTGGCGATCTCCGAGGGCGCCGAGTTCGACGGCAACGTGCGATTGATCAAGGACGCAAGCGAGCTCATGCCCGTGCTCGACGCCGAGGCAATTACCGGTCAGACCCTGAAGGACACTTCCGACGGGCTCGACTACGGAACGGAGAGCGAGGGTGCACTGGGCTAGCCCCATCGCCGACGCCGGCGCCGCACCGCGATAGTCCACGCCAAGATCGAGCAGCGCAGGCCGCGCACGAGACGGATCGTGCGCGGGGCACGTCCGCGCTATTGTGGGTCCTGCAGAGAACCAAGGACGCGTGCGGCCATGTTCGTCATTACCAGGAACGGCAAAACAACGGTGCTGACGGGCTGGCGCGCTTGGCTCGTCGGCGCTCTAACGTGCGTCGTGGCGGCAATGGTCCTCGTGGTTGTCGCTTTCCTCATCCTCGGCCTCACGCTGACGATCGCCGCGCTCGCGCTCTTCGTGGTGCCGCTCGCCGTCCTGCTCGCTCTTGTGGCGACGTGGTGGCGCGCTTTGCAAAGCCGCTAGCACCGGCCCAACCGGGCCAAGCGGCCAAACGATTCGGGACAGACCCACCCCACCCAATCTAGCTAGCGCGCGAATCGGCGACTCGCGCTAAGACATGCCATCGACGGGCTGCGGGGGCCCACTTCTCTCAGTACGGGTGCAACAACTCATGTAGCGGCCGCCGCAATCCGGCGACGCAAGTCAGCGTGGAACAAATCCAATGCGACGGGGATGCGGCGGCGACCTTTCGATGACCTGGCGAGAGCGTCGGACCGTGCGGTGCCGACCCGAGACGTGGGCCACGGCGCCCTAGCGGTCTGCCGTCTCCACTTTGTCGGCGTCCGGCGCTTTGCGAAATCATTGGCACTGTTGCCGGCGGTCTTTGCCGCAGGCTGCACCGTCGGCCCCGACTACGAGACGCCGCCGGCGCCGGTGCCCGCCGAGTTCAAAGAGCTCCAAGGCTGGAAGATCGCAACCCCGCACGACGACGCCGACCGCGGGGATTGGTGGAGCGTCTACGGCGATCCGACGCTTGAGTCGCTTTTGCGCGCGGTCGACGTCAACAATCAGAACATCGTCGCCGCCGAGGCCGGCTTCCACCAGTCCGCCGCGATGGTGCAGCAGGCCCGGGCCGGGCTCTTTCCTGCGCTCTCCGTCGGCTATATCCCGACCCGCTGGCATGAAGGCACCGGCGCCGCCAAAGCTTACGGCTTCCAGGCGCAGAACCCCGTAACGCAAACGACGGTGACGCTCGCCCCGCAGGTGGCGTGGAACATCGACGTGTGGGGCCAGACCCGGCGCCAGGTCGAGAGCGACATCGGCGCCGCGCAGGCGAGCGCTGCGAACTTCGCCAACGCCAGACTCTTAGCGCGCACGCAACTGGCGCTCGCCTATTTCAACCTGCGCTCAGCCGACTCCCTGCAACGGCTGCTCGACGACACGGTCGCCGCCTACCGCAAGATCTATCGTATCGCGCAGGCCCGCTACGACAGGGGGACGGTGTCGCTCTACGACGTGATCACCGCCAAGACCCAGGTGCAGACCACGCTGGCGCAGGCGGTCGGCGTCGGCGTCCAGCGCGCGCAGTTCGAGCACGCGATCGCGGTGCTGATCGGGCGCCCGCCGGCCGACGTCTCGATCCCGCCGGCGCCGCTCGGCCGGCGCATTCCGGTAATGCCTCCGAGCGTGCCTTCGGCGCTGCTGGAGCGGCGCCCCGACATCGCAAGCGCGGAACGCACCATCTCCAGCCAGAACGCGCTGATCGGCGTCGCGGTCGCCGCCTACTTCCCCAGCGTGAGCCTGGCGGGCTTCGGCAACAGCATACTGCCGTACGCCAGCTACGGCTGGGTGGGCACCAAGGCGTTTCCCATCGCGGTCGCCAACGAGGTCTGGTCGGTCGGCGCCAATCTCGCCGAGGTGGTGTTCGAGGGCGGCTTGCGCCGCGGGGAGGTCGCGGCCGCGCTAGCGGGCTACTACCAGTCGGTCGCCAACTACCGGCAGACGGTGCTGACCGCGATGCAGCAGGTCGAGGATCAGCTTTCGAATTTGCGCATCCTCGCCCAACAGGCCCGCGCACTCGGCAAGGCGGTGCGGCTCGCGCGCGAAGCGCTCGACATCACGGTTTCCGAATACAGGGCGGGCACCGTCGACTTCACCGCGGTCGTCCAGGCCGAGGAGATCCTGCTCGCCAACGAGGTCAACGCGCTGACCGCCCGGCAGAACCGGTTCCTCGCCAGCGTCAACCTGATCCAGGCGCTCGGCGGCGGGTGGGACGCGTCGTGGCTGCCGGCCTATGAGCTGCTGCGCCACTGGAGAACGTGCGTGAGCGTGCGCGAGATGCTGCGCGGGCCGATCGATCCGCAGATGCCGCCCTGCCTGTGATGGCGTTGCAGGCTCATAGCCGCTCGGGGAACGCCCACGTCGTCCAAGCGGAGACTTGCGTCGGCCCGCTCTACAGCGGGGTGACGGTAGAGAGAGCGGCTGCCACGTGACCATACTCAACGTCATCGCGCTGAAGAGTGCGATCCACGCCAGCTTCAGCATATGCTTGTGGCACTGAGAGACTCTACTGCGCAGAGGCCTTCTTCTCCGGCTCTTTCCTGATACTCACCTTCTGGCCGTTCTCCAGATCGACGGGCGGGTCGAGGATGACCTGATCGCCCGCCTTCACGCCGTGGTCCACCTCGATCGCCTTGCCGAGATCGCGCGTCACGTTGACCTTCTGGATGCGCGCGGTGCCGTCCTTGGCGACGGCGACCTGCATGCCGTTCGCATTGAAGATGATGGCTTGCGCCGGCACCAGCAGCGACGGCGTCTTGCGCGGGATGAAGAGCTCAACCGTAACGTAGGTGCCCGGCTGCAGCGTGCCGTCGGGGTTGGGAATGTCCACCTCGCTCAGCAGCGTGCGCGTGCCGGGCGCCAGCGCGTCAGCGATGCGCGTGACGGTTCCGGGGAAGGTGCGGCCTGGGATCTGCGGCACGCCTATCACCGCCTTGACCCCGGGCGCGAGCCCAACGGCCTGGTCCTGCGGCACGTAGACCTGCGTGCGGATCACGTTGCTGTGCATGACGGTGAACATGAAGGTGCCGCTGGTGGCGTCGCCCTGCATGAGATCACCGACGTCGACGTTGCGCTGCGTGATGACGCCGTCGAACGGCGCAATGACGCTTTGATAGTCCTTCTGCTGACGCGCGACCTCAACCTGGGCCGCTTGCGCTGCGACGCTGGCCTGCGCGGCCCGCAACTGGGCCTCCTGCGACTTGGCGTTCAAGCGGTAGGTGTCGCCGTTCAAGGCGCTGACGAAGCCGCGCTTGACGAGCGGGTCGTTGCGCTCATCCGTGATCTGCGCAAGCTCCGTGTTCGCCAGCATCTCGCGCACGGTTGCCTGGTATTGCAAGAGCGTCGCCTCGGCCCGGGCGAGCTGGTATTCGATCTCGGGCGCGGAGATATAGGCCAGCAGGTCGCCTTTCTTGACCCGGTCGCCGATGTCGACCTTGCGCTTGGAGATGTAGCCGCTGGCGCGCGCGTATATGTTCGCCGTGGTGAACGCGAGCGTCGTGCCCGGCAGCGTGACATTGATCAAATCCTTGCTCGGCTTGACCGTCGCCACCCGCAGGGCGGGCACGAAGTCGCGCTGCTGCTCGCTCGTGGCCATCACCGCTGCATGGCGGTCATAGGCGCGCCACGCGCCATACGCGAGGCCGGTGGCCAGCACGACAAGCGTGCCGATGGCCAGCAGCCGGCCGGTGCGCCGGAAGGCACTCGTATCGGCAGGCACCTTCACGTCGAGGCCCGGCTGCGGAGCGCTCGGCCAGGGCTCTTCCGTCTCCGGAAGCTTCTCGTCCGCACTCATGCGGGTTCCTCCTCGAATACGCCGCGCTCCGGCTTGCCGTCGCTGCTCTTGCGCAAGATGGCAAACAGGAACGGAACCAGAAGCAGGGTCGCCGGCGTGGCAAACAGGAGCCCGCCGATCACCGCGCGCGCGAGCACCGCGTTCTGCTCGGCACCCGGCCCGCCGATCGCCATGGGGATCATGCCCACGATCATGGCGCACGCCGTCATCAGAACGGGACGAATGCGCGTGTGGCCGGCGTCGATCGCGGCCTGGAAGGACGTGCGGCCGGCGAGCTGCTGCTCGCTCGCGAACGTCACCAGGAGGATCGAGTTTGCCGACGCCACGCCGACCGCCATGATCGCCCCCATGAGCGAGGGAACGCTCAAAGTCGTGCCGGTGATGAAGAGCATGGTGAGAATGCCGACGAATGTGACAGGCAGCGCCAGGATCACGACGAACGGCTCGGCGAAATTCTGATAGTTCACAACCATCAGCAGATAGACGAGCACGGAGGCGAACAAGATGCCGATGCCGAGGTCGGTGAAGGCGGTATCCATGCTCTCGATCTGGCCGCGAACCTGGATGGTATTGCCGGGCTTCATCTGCTTTTCCAGACCCGCAACGATCTTTGAGATCGCATCGGAGACGCCGCCGAGGTCGCGACCTTGCACGCCGGCGTAGACCTCGAAAACCGGCTGCACGTTCGTCTGGTTGGAGTTGGTCGGCACGCTGTCGCGCTTGATGGTCGCAATGTTGCTGATCATGCCCGGGACGGGCTGGGCGTTCTCATAGTTGTTGCGATCGGCAACGCTGGTGGAGACCGGCGTATTCTTCAGCTCGCCCAAGGTGCTGGCCCAGTACTGCGGCGTCTGCACCGCGAAATAGTAGGGAATGCCCGACTTCGGATCGGTCCAGAAGTTCGGCTCGACCTGTCTCGACGAACTCAGGCTTGTGTTGATGTTGGAAGCGATCGACTGCGCGTTGAGGCCGACCTGCAAGGCGCGTGCGCGGTCGATGTCGGTGAAGAAGGCCGGCCCATCGACCTCCTGCTGGATATGCACGTCAACGAGGCCGGGCACGTCGGCCAAGCGCCGGCGCAGCTCTTTGGCAATGCGCAGATTATCTTTCACATCGGGGCCGACTGTGCGCACGTCGATTTGCGCAGGCAGCCCGAAGTTGAGGATCTGCGTCACCATGTCGGCGGCCTGGAAATAGAAGATGACGCTGGGGAAGGCGGCCGGCAGGGCCACGCGCAGCTTCTTGACGTACTCGTCGGTCGGTGCGTGCCCCTTGTCGAGCGAGACGAGGATCACGCCATCGTTGGAGGCGATCGTCGAGCCATCGCTGAAGGCGAGGTTGTAGGCGTAGGCCGGCACGCCGATGTTATCGACGATCGAGACGATGTCTTTTTCAGGGATGACCTCGCGGATCATGTCCTCGACCTTTGCGAAGACCTTGGACGTCTCCTCCAGGCGGGTGCCTGCCGGTGTGCGCATGTGCAGCTTGATCTGCCCGGCATCGACCAGCGGATAGAAGTCGCGTCCCACCATCGTGTAGAGGATGCCACCCATCACCAGCAAAACGCCGGCGGCGATCGGCACAATGTAGCGGCGCTCCAACAGGGCAGCGAGCAACAGGACGTAGCCCTTGCGCATGTGCTCAAAGCCCTTCTCGAAGCGTTCCTTGAACCGAGAGAAGAAACCCTTCCTCCCGCCCTTGGCCTCGTGCGACAGCTCGTTCTTGAGCAACAGGCCGATGGTGATCGGTGTCAGCGTTCGCGACAGGCCGTAGGAGGCGAGCATGGCGAGCACCACGGCGAGACCGAGCGGCGCGAAGAGGTACCTGGGCGGGCCCTCGAGAAAGATGACGGAGGCAAAGACGCAAGAGATGGACAGCGTGGAGACGAACGTCGGCACCGCGATGCCGGCCGAGCCGTAGAGCGTCGCCTCGGGCAGCGGCTTGCCTTCCTCCTCTAAGAGCCGGTGCGTGTTCTCGATCGTGACCGTGGAGTCGTCGACGAGAATGCCGACGGCGAGTGCGAGCCCGCCGAGGGTCATGGTGTTGAGCGTGTGTCCGGTGAGAAAGAGACCGATGATGGAACTCAGGATCGCCAGCGGAATGGAGATCATAACGACGAGCGTGGAGCGCCAGGAGCCGAGAAAGAGCAGGATCATCAGCGCCGTAAGTCCGGCCGCGATGAGGCCCTCCTGCACCACCTCCTCGATCGCGGAGGTGACGAACTTCGACTGGTCCAGAAGCTCGTTGATCGACAGGCCCTTCGGCGCCGACTCGCGCGCAATCTTGAGCGCCGCAAGCACGCCATTGACGACGGTGACGGTGGAGGCGTTTCCGTTCTTGATGACGCTCAAGAGCACGGCCTCCTGGCCGTTCTCGTGCACAATGTTCTGCTGCACGGCCGAGCCATCGCGCACCTGGCCGACGTCGCGCAGGAACACGGTGGCGCCGTTGGCGTACTTGAGCGGAATGTCATTGAGCGCCTTTATGCTGCCCGGCATAGAGTTGGTGCGTACCGTGTATTGCGTCTTGCCGATCTTCATCAGCCCCGACGGGATCGTGAGATTTTGGGCGTTGACGGCATTGACGACGTCTATGGGCGTCATGCCCTTCGCCAAGAGCTTCTTGGGGTCGATATCGACCATGATCTGGCGCGGCTTGCCGCCGTCCGGCGTGGGGAAGGTAACGCCCTGCACAGGCGCCAGCTGTTGGCGCAGCGTATAGAGCCCATAGTTAAACAGCTGCGTCTGGTCGAGCGTGTCGGAGGTGAGGCTCAGCTGCAGGACGGGAACGCTCGAGGCGTTGTACTGCACGACGATGGGTGGCTGAATGCCTTGGGGCAGAAGTGCGCGGATCGAGTTGGACGCAGAGACGATCTGCGCGATGGCGAGATCGACTGAAACGTCGGGCTGGAAATAGATCTTGATGACCGACAGACCGTTGAGCGTCTGCGCCTCCATGTCCTTGATGCCGGAGACGTTGGCGCTGATCGAGTACTGGCTGTAGATGGTGACACGCTGCTCCATCTCCGGGGTGGAGAGGCCGTCGTACTCCCAGATGATGGTCACCACCGGGATGTTGATCTCGGGGAAGATGTCGGCGGGCATGGTGCGGATCGCCGTCACCCCGATGAACAGGATGAAGGCGGCGAGCACATAGAACGTGTGCGGAAACCTGAGTGCGAACCTGACGATGCCCATCGTACCCTTCCGCGGTGCCGCCGTTCGGCATTCTGAGGTGCCGTTTCAGGGAGCGGCCGCGCGGACGCCTCCAACGCCTGCAATAACAAGCGTTCTCAACTATCACAGTGAGGATTTCTTACCGTTACCGCTGGGGCCGGGGCCGCCGGCGCAGGAAAGCTAGCCTTAACGCAACCTTTCCCTAGTGCTCAGGATGGGAGGGAACTTGTATACCCTTAGCGGACCGCGCGGCGCCGTGCGGGCTTGCAGGCACGAAGGGGGACCTGATGGCGCCAGTTGGGCTTTGGCTTTGAATGTATAATCTCGCCCTTACGCTGACACGGCGCGAGATTGCCGGCCAGTATCGCGGCTCGATGCTGGGCATCCTCTGGTCGATGCTCACGCCGCTCCTTTTGCTCGCCGTTTACACCTTCGTATTCGGCACGGTGTTTCGCGCGCGGTGGGCCGACGCGGCGACCACGTCCGAGCCGTCGACGGGCGAGTTCGCCATCATCCTGTTTGCCGGCCTCATCGTGTTCCAGCTGTTCGCCGAGGTCATCAACCGCGCGCCGACCCTCATCCTCTCCAATGTCAACTACGTCAAGAAGGTGGTCTTTCCGCTCGAGATCCTGCCCGTGGTCGCGCTCGGCGCCGCCCTCTTTCATGCCGGCGTGAGCTTCCTCGTCCTCTTCGGCTTCATGCTGGTGGTCAAGGGCGCCATCCCGCTTACCGCGGTGCTGCTGCCGGTGGTGCTCGCACCGTTCTGCCTGACAATTCTCGGGCTCTCGTGGTTCCTCGCCGCCCTGGGAGTCTATTATCGCGACATCAAGCAGGTCCTCGGCACACTTGTCACCGCGCTGCTGTTTCTGTCGCCGATCTTCTATCCGCTGTCGGCCCTGCCCGACTGGGTCCGCACCTGGATCGCGCTCAACCCCGTCGCCCTGCCCGTGGTCGAGACCCGCGCGGTGCTGATCCTCGGCAGGATGCCGGACCCGCTCGGCCTTGCCATCTATGCGGCCGTCGGGCTGATAATGGCGGGGCTCGGCTACACGTGGTTCCAAAAGACGCGCAAGGGCTTTGCCGATGTCCTCTGACAAAGCGGCGATCCGCGCGCACGGGCTGACCAAGCACTACCTGCTGTTCGACAAGCCCGACGATCGCATGAAGCAGATGGTGGTGCCGCGCCTGCAGCGCCTCATCGGCCAAGAGCCACGGCAATACTTTCGCGCCTTCGCCGCCCTGAGCGGCGTCTCCTTCGAGGTGAAGCGCGGGGAGACGGTCGGCATCATCGGCCGCAACGGCTCGGGCAAATCGACGCTGTTGCAGATCATCTGCGGCACCCTGCAGCCCACGTGGGGAACGGTGGAGGTGAACGGGCGGATCGCGGCGCTTCTGGAGCTTGGCGCCGGCTTCAACCCGGACTTCACGGGGCGCGAGAACGTCTACATCAACGGCGCCATCCTCGGTCTTGCCAAGGCGGAGATCGACGAGCGCTTCGACTCCATCGCGCGCTTTTCCGACATCGGCGCCTACATCGACCAGCCGGTCAGCACCTACTCGAGCGGCATGTACGTGCGCCTTGCCTTTGCCACCGCGATCAATGTCGATCCCGACATCCTGGTCGTGGACGAGGCGCTGGCCGTGGGGGACGAGGCGTTCCAGCGCAAGTGCTTTGCCCGCCTTGAGGAGATCCAGGAACGCGGCGGCACAATCCTGTTCGTCAGCCATAGCACGCAGACGGTGGTGCAGCTGTGCACCCGCGCGCTGCTGATCGACGGCGGGGAGCTGCTGATCGACGGCAAGCCGAAGACGGTGGCGAGCCAGTATCAGCGGCTGGTGAACTTAAGCGGCGCGGAGGCGCAGGCGATCCGCGAAGAGATCCGCACGCTTTCCGATGCAGAGGAAACGGACGACACCCCCGCCGCGGCGCAAACAGGCTCGGTCAAGGCGGCGGGCTTTGAAGCGCCGCAGCCAAGCCCGCCGGCAAAGGCCGCCGCGTCGCTCGAGGGCTATGACCCTGGGCTGGTCCCGCAGTCCCGCGTCGATTACGAATCCCACGGCGCCGTGATCCGCGACATGCGCCTTCTCAATTCGCGCGGCGAGCAGGTGAACATCCTCGAGATGACACACCGCTACACCTACGAGTATTTTGTTGATTTTAGTATCGATGCCGCCAACGTCGGGTTCGGCATGCTCGTCAATACGACGAGCGGATTCGGGATCGGCGGCGCCACAACGGCCTACTCGCGGGCGCTGCGGACGCCGCACGTCGCCTCAGGGGCAAGCGTCCGTGTGCGCTTTGCGTTCGACTGCCGCCTTCTGCCGGGGACGTACTTCCTCAATGCCGGCGTCCTTGGCGTCGCTAAAGACGGACAGCAGCGATTTCTCCATCGCGTGCTCGACGGCCTGGCCTTCCGCGTGGCTCCCGCCGCCGAGCTCGTTGCCACGATGCTGGTCGACTTCGATTTTCGTCCGGAAATTGTCGTGTTCGCCCCCGAAAAGGCGAAGGACGCCAATCGGAGCTGAGGCGCGCTCCCCCGCTTAGCGCGGCAAGCCTGAGCGCGGCGAAAGCCGGAGCCGCATAAGGACCGTCAGATATCGAGCTCGTGCTTGAGCTCCAGCATCCTCTGGCGCAGCTTGGCCTTCTGTTCTGAGAATTGCGGATCGGCCGCAAGATCGTTCTCCTCTTGGGGATCTTCGATCAGATTGAAGAGCATCTCGCCGTGCTCCTGTTCGGTCGGCCAAAAGATGTATTTCCAGTCCTTGGTGCGCACGCCTTCGCTCTTGTCGAGTGTCGGGTAGTCGAAGAAGAACTCATAGTAGAAGTCCTCGCGCACATCCTTTGCGGTCGCCTCTATCAGCGGCCAGAGGTTCTTGCCCTGGGTTTCGGGCGGAATGGGTTTGCCAAAGGCTGCGAGCAAAGTGGGATGGATGTCGACGTTGAGCGTCATTGCGTTGACCATCCGGCCGACCGGCGCGGCAAGCGAGCGGGGGGGGCAGATAAGCATCGGAACGCGGATCGATTCCTCATACATCCACCATTTGCCGGCAAGCCCATGCTCGCCGAGCATGAACCCGTTGTCCGAAGTGAACACGATGAGAGTGTTGTCGAGTTGCCCCATGCTGGCCAGCCGCTCGACCATCGCTCCGACGGAGGCATCCACCCCCGACACGAGCCGGTAGTATTGCCGCACGGTCTCTTGGAAGCGCTCCTCGTTGCCGAACCGCGATTGCCAGCGCAGGCGCGACTCCGACGTGCGCAGGAAGCTGGGCAGCCGCTCGAAATGGCTCTCGGTCGCGGTCGCCGGGCGCGGCATGGTGACGTTCTTGTACCAATCCGCGAACTCGGCGTCGGCAGGAAACTCGGGGGTTTCTCCGTCCTGCGGATGCGGCGCCTTGTAGCAAAGCGTGAGCGCGAACGGGCTCTTGGCTGCGACGGCCCGCTCAATGAACGCAACCGCCGTCTCTGTCTGTCTCATCGTGAGATGACGATCTTTGTGCTCGGGAGTCTCGAAGTAGCGCCCTTGCCCCAAATACCCCGCCCAATAGTCGAAACGCTCCACCGGCGCCGGCTCGCTCAAGCCCCATTTTCCCACGAAACCCACCTTGTGGGTGTCGCGGAACAGCTGAAAATAGCTGCGATCAAGCTGGCTCGCAGAAATTGGGGTTTTGAAATCCCAGATCTTGTGCCGGTGGGCATATTGGCCGAGGTACATGCTCGCCCTGCTGACGGGGCAGATCGACGTCGTCACGAAATGCCCAGAAAAAAGCACGCCGCGCTCTGCCAGCGCGTCGAGGTTCGGCGTCCGCACGATGCGATTGAGCATGGCGCCCATTGCGTCGAAGCGCTGGTCGTCGGAAATCAGCACCAGAACGTTCCATTGAGGGCTGGACGCCGGCGCGAGGCTCGCGCCTTGCGCGCGCACGAGCGAAAGCGATTGCGAGGAGGCTGCAGCAGCCCCCGTCCCCGACAAGAACCCGCGTCTGGTTATTGGCATCCTGCAACCTCGGTCATCCCAGCGCCCCGGAAAATACTAAGGCTTCATGCCAGCGATTTCAGTACGAGCGCGGCGGCAACGTCCTTGGCATCTTTCCTGGCTGGGGCGCACCCTACCGGTCCCATCAGCCCCCGGCGATGCCGGCCCTGCCATTGTATTAATGGACGACTGGGTCGCTCACCATGCAGGAGTCCGGCCTCAATGAGCCGATTCCGTGTACCCCCGACAATGTCAGGCCGCATCGCACAAGGCCCAAGCGAACCTGCCTGATTTACCCAATCCTGCGCTAGAGCGCAGAGGCTGGCTGCGCCGAGTTGCCGCGCCTCGCTGAGCAGGTCTATAATAATTTTGCTTCCATGCGCTGCGACCGTGAAACTCGGCATGCCGATAAGAGCGCTTGCACGGGCAGGGCCGGACACGCCGCGGGCAAGATGCTGCGGTTCGCTACAATGCAAAAGGACTGCAGACAGTGAACAGCAACGAGCGAAGCGACTGGGCCGGCCCGTCACGGACGCCCACCGTACGCCAGCTCGCATAGTCCTTCCTCATTCCGGTTCATGCGAAAGACGGATTTTGCTCGGTCGGCTCAAATGATTTCCAGCCAGACCTTTGCCGCACGATCCGCTCTTGACCGGCGATTGGGACTCTATGCGGGGTGGGGCGCCTCGGCGATCATTCTAACCGCTCTGCTCACAACGCTGCTCGTATTTGCGCACGTCCCTATCACGTTCGCAGCGCTTGTCGCTTTGCTGATCGGCTCGTTGGTCATCGTCCTGACTGGCGAGTGCGCGCTGATCTTTGCACGAGCGGACCACATCGCAGCCAGGCCGCTTGCCGCAATAATTCTTGGTTCTGTTCTAACGTCGATCGCATTGGTAGGCACGGTTGTTGCGATGGGCTGCACGGCCGGACAGGCTTTCGTCGTCTGGTCGTTCTTAGTCTTCTCCTGCATGTCGGTTATCTGCAACCGCCGCACACTTCACGGCCGCCTTCCACTGGTCGATCTTGCGGTGATGGCGGCGATCGCCGTGATTATCGCCGTCGGATGCCGGGCAGCGGCCGCAGCCGTGCCGACACTGGAGGCGACAGGCACCCTGCCGGTTTGGATCGATTACTACATACACGGAGCCAGCATCGCCAATTTTGGCGATTCTATCGCTGTCGGGCGCGGGAATATCCTCATGTCCGGCACCCCTCTTTCCTTCTACCATTACGGCTACTATCAACTCGCCGCCGCGATCATGACCATCGTAGACGCAAGCGGCCTCTCCCTCGCCACGGCCATATTGCTTCCGCTCGGTCTCTTCTTGGCAGCGATTTCAGCTTACGTTCTCGCAACCGAGATGGCGGGTCGCCGCGCGGGCTTGCTGGCGCTGGCGATCCTGGTCATCGTCCCTGATGCTTCGCGCTATGGGCTCGCAAACGGCTTTTTTGGATTCCAGTGGCTCTTGTTCACGAATCCGGGCAGCGGGTATGGTCTTGCGGCGTGTGCCGCCGCGCTCACAATGCTGGTTGTCTGGTTTCGAACGCAGAATTTGCGTGTTTTGGTGCTTGCCGCCATTCTGCTGGCCGCCGTGATTCAGCTGCGAGTGCATTTCTTCATATGGCTCGCGCCGGCGCTCTTGGGCACCGTCATCCTGGGGCTCCCCCCTGCGCGCCGCCACACGCGTACCCTTTGGTCTCTCGGGCTCGTGTTGCTCGCGGTGCTGCTCGCGGCTCTTGCCACCATCGAGCCATTGAGAAACGTCTGGCTCAAGCACTCCGTAGTCGTCGACTATCTTACCAGCGTACACGTGGGGCCGGCGCCGACGGCATATATGGGCCTTTATCCGCGCTTGGTTGAGACGCTCGGCCAGGTGGGCGGCATATTTGCCGGCACGGCGCTGATCCTTCCCGCCATGCTCGGCATTTTCGTTTTGGCGTATCCCGCTGCGCTCATATACGCCGTACGAACGAGGGGATGGACTCCGATCGACGCGCTGCCGCTGCTGCTGTTGGTTGTGTTTGTCCTCGTCACGCTGCTGGCGCCCGGCGTTAAATGGGGCGACGTCACCGAGTATCAGCACCGGCCATTTGTCTTGCTGTACATGGTGCTTGTGATTTGGACGTCGGCCTATGTCGCTGGCTCCCTGCCGAGCACCGCCGAACGGCCCTTGTGGATCTCGGCAGGAGCCATAAGCATCGCAGCAGCCGCTACGCTTCTTGTCACGACTGCCGGCATCGATGCCTCGGCTGCACGCTTTGAGTGGGCGAAGGCATACCACAGCGTTCCCATAAATCCCGGCATCACCGGGGCGGCCCGGGAGATCCGGCTCAATGCGGCGGCAGGGGATATCGTCGCCGTCGGACCGGTTGCGGTCGATGAGGCTCTCGCCGACGAGGCAACGCAACTGACGAGCTTGACCGGCGTCCCCATTTTCCTGGCGCGCTACAAGCTCCAGATGATGTTGGAGGGCGACTTGCGTCAGGAGGCGGTGCACCGCTTCGAGGTGCTGCAGAAGATCGAAGCCTCGACGGATTTCCAGGATGTCCTTGGCCGGCTCCGTGCAAACGGCGTCACATGGTACGTCTGGCTGGGGAACACGGGGCCGCGTTTTGATCCAGAGCGCCGTAACGCCGAACATGCCGACGCCGGCGCCGCCGTCTACCGCGTCGGCAAGCCGTCTTCCCGCTGAATTATCGCAGCGGCGATAAGCTCGACGACCTACTGCAGGGCTTTGTGCACGGACCCCGCGATCCTCAGCGACAAGGCGACGGGAACGAGGCGGAAGAGACGCTGGATCATGGCGAAGTGCGCGCCGCCGATATCGCGCAGACCGCTCTCGGCATCCCCCTTTGCCATGACCATGTAGCTTCCATCGGCGCGTTCCGAGCCCCAGGTCTCCTTGAAATAGATCAAGCCGTCCTGATTTGTCCCGGTTTCGGAGAAATCCAGAGAGCGCACGCCCGCGTTGATGGCGGTGTCGATCTCTGTAGCGATGACGGTACGGTAGGCCTCGCTCCCTTCCCGGCCCGGGAGCCCGCATCCGTAGAGAAGATTGCAGCAGGCCGGGTCCGAAATCGAGACCTGGAAGGCCAGAGCCCGCCCCGTCTCCGGCCCGACGCTCACCAGCCGCGCCGACGTGGGAAGGAACTCCTGCAGGGCCTCGAAGAACCGGACCGGCGGCCCCAAGTGGCCATGCTTGCACAACAGAATCCGGTGCAGCTCGCGCGCAAAGGCGCGGGCGTCATGGGGGCCCGCAAGACGCACGCCTATGCCTTGGTCGGTCAGCCGCCGCGCGGCGGATCGGACCTTCTGGCGCAGCTTGCGCTGCATCCGCGGCAGGGTCTCGACATCCTTTGCCCCGGACAAATCCAGGACATGGCGCAGCACGGGCTGCTCGCGCCTCACCTGCCAGCCTTCGGGCATTGCCGGCTGCACCACTCTCGGCGTCCGCAACAGGAGCGCCGTGGCGCCTTCCGCCGCGGCCGCGGGCACGAGCTGCTCAAGCAGCAGCGCCGCCTCTTCATCGTCCGATGCCAGAGGATGCGCGGCACAACCTTGCGGAAAGTTCAGCCAGCGGACGGGGCGGGCCCATCCGCCGGAAAAGAGGGGGACAAGAGCGCGGACAGAGCCACGGGCGCCGGGCAGATAGGCAAAGCGGGGCGTCAGCCCCAGTCCCTTTCGAATGACGTCCATCCACGCAGTGGTATGGAAAACAGTTCCGTCGGGGGAATTCTTGACCGCGTCGTCCCAAGCTTGCCTGGCCGAAATGTCATCGGGATCCAGGAACCGGAGATCGCTGCTAGTGGTCATGGAGCCCTGTGACGAAAACGCAGGATACGACACGTCGGCGGTCGCCTCGGAAAGCAATGCGGCGCCCCGATCATTCTTCAGGCACGATAGTCCTGCGGCGCCCTCCGCTTCAACCATCCCGGCAGCTCACGTAAAACACGCTGAACGACTTGAGCCGCATCTCGCGAGACGTGAGCGTCTTGTGCCGGTGCTCGCGGCAGTAGGTTGCAAGAAGCCCTATGTCATAGGGCGTCGCAATGAACGGGATCTCCCGGTCGCGGTCGAGCCTGTCGACGAGATTGCGCCAGCCGGTTCCCTTGAAATTCTCCAACGCGAAGGGAGTAAGCGATTCCCAGCCAAGGCCATATTGGGGAAAATCGCTCGACTGGGTGTCTGCTGCCAAAAGCGGGAATGCGAGCTCGTAGGGAAATACCGCTCCCCAAACGATGTACTGCTGGCGGTGATCCAATTTGGCAAGATCCTCCCGCACGACGCGTGAGGTCTCGATCATGCTTTGATTGTCGGCGTAGGTGATCCGAAAAGCCGCCGCCAGCATCACGAGCAAGACCGTCCAGGGAACCACGCGCACCATCGGGATTCGCACCTCGGGCCGCAGCCCGCACTGCAGGTTGGCGAATAGCAACAACACCGCGATCGGATAGTAGGTCCGCACGACCGCCGGTCTTCCGAGCAGCGCAAACGCAATTGTCGCCAGCAAGAACAGCGCCCAGGAGATCGCCGCCTTCTCCCGGCACCGGGATATGCCCGTCAAAGCTATGGCGGAGATAAGCACCGGGGCGATCATCGAGCTGAATAGCCCCGCCAACGACGTCCCAACCAAGGAAATATTTTCAATGAGCCTGCTCTGGTTGAGCCAGTCGGCGACCAGCGCGCGCAATCGCACCGGATCGGCCACTGCCGGATCGACGAAAAACCAGTCCTCGATCAACCGGATGTCGTTCTTGCTGAACCCGAGCGCGTGCATGCGCGCCGGGCGCTTGAGAATATATTCTGCATAGCTGAAGTCCGTAAACGGCAGGCGCAATGGATCGAGCGTGTTGAAGACCGCCCATTCCGGCCCTTGATAGTACCGGTAGTCGATCACCTCGGCAAATCCGAGGAATGCCAATACGAGCGCGACGGTGATGATTTGCGCCCGCCCCATTGGCAGCTCTCGCCAGGAAACGAAGGGCAAGGCTACAAGCAAGACAAAGAGAGCTTCCTGCGCGCGCGTGAGATATCCGATGACGATGAGCAGCGCGCCGACGACCAAAGATCCGACGCTTGGATATTTTATGTGGGAGAGCAATGCGAGCACACCGGCCGCCGTCGCAATCCCGGCCGTGATCGTGAACTGGGGAGCAGATATTATTTCCGCATAGACGATGGCGAGCCCGATAACGGCCAGCCAGAAGGCCCCGCTCGAGCGGGCGACAAAATACAAAAGTGCCCATCCCGAAAGGAACATGAGCAGCATCGCCAACCACGAATACGGCAGCACCCCGTTGATCGTCGGCAGAACCTGCAAGAGCTCGCCGATCAACACGTTCTGGAACAACAGGTTCGCCGAGGGAGATGCCGCGCTGCCGTAGCCGTGGGCGATCATCGACATGCC
>Ga0315553_10000279_pt1 | contig 47443 bp, 39 predicted proteins | sample SalMarSW160140MG_FD_203099 | JGI IMG/M metagenome (GOLD analysis project Ga0315553, IMG submission 203099) | Salt marsh sediment microbial communities from the Plum Island Ecosystem LTER, Massachusetts, United States - Salt Marsh Sediment SW1601-40 ...
AATAGGGCAACCGAAACGCGTCCGCTCAGCCGTTGGGCAAACGCGGTCGTCACTGCGCTGGCTACGGCGCCACCAAACGCGGAGAGCATGTTCATCCGCCATGCCACAGTGCCCAGGGGTACGTGCGACCATGCCCAGCCGACGAGCATGTAGAATGGAAAGCCGTTGCTGTGCGGCAAACCGAGACGTGCCGGCAGGTACTGGAACTCCCCAATGTCGCCGGTGGCCAGATCCGGCGTCATGGTGAACGCGTAGAGCATGAAAGCCAGTCCGAAAACCAGAAGCGGCAAACTGTGCACCCGCCTCTCTGCCGCCGATGCCCACGCGCTTGCCAATCGTTGGGTGATACGCCTGCCGATCCTTCCGCGATCCAGCATCTCTGCCCTGAACCACTGAATGGCCTTTGACCTACATATGTCAGGCACGCGAACGCTCGAGCCGAACCTCCTGCTCATCCTGTTGGCTGGCGGTCCCATGAACTGAACACCTCCTGGCAGGACGTTCAGCACGCGCCCGGGAGCGTCACCTGTGACCCGGGCTGTGTTGCCAGACTCGCCCCGCGCCATCCCCGGAGCATCATCGATGGACTCGAGATATCCCGTGAGTCGATCTCACCGAGCAGGTAGCCCATTCCGCTATCGCGGCAATAGACTCCGAGGGAAGCACATCTTGACCTGTTAGGTGGCGGCGCTGCTTGTTTCGTAGTATATCACACCTGGGGCTTGCAGCAACTGGCAATCTTTGCGTTCATTTCATAACGACAAAGACAAGGGAGGGACCCAGCGCACTTGGTCCTGCTGAAGGTGGCCGGACCTGCTAGAGAACTATGAACGCCGCAGAAGGCCTGTGTGCGCTGCAACCTATCTGCCTCTTGACCGATGTAAGAGGCAAAGGGTATACTGAGGCTGTTCTTCCACCAGCTGCAAAGCGGGACCTCTCCGTCGACTCCACGCTTCTCGCAGCGTCTAAGTACAGGAGGTCGAACCCATGAAAGACAGAAGACTGCTCATGATCCCCGGCCCCATCGAGTTCACCCCAGAAGTCATGCGGGCCATGGGTATGCCCACCACCAGCCACGTCGCGCCTAACTTCATCGAGGTCTTCGGCCAGGCTCTGGAGAGGCTGCGCGACGTGTTCCTGTGCCCCCACGGGCAGCCCTTCGTCGTCGCCGGGTCGGGCAGCCTGGCCATGGACATCGCCGCAGCCAACCTCGTCGAGCCCGGCGACAAGGCTCTCGTGGTCAACAGCGGCTACTTTTCAGACCGCATGGGAGACATCCTGGAAAGGTACGGCGCCATCGTCAACCACGTCCGCGCCGCAGCGGTCGGGGATTCACCTCCCCTTGAAAACGTGGAAGCCGCGCTGAAACAGGGTGGCTACAAAGTGATGGCCTTCACTCACGTGGACACTTCCACCGCTGTGGTCGCGGATGCCAAGGCCCTGGGTGCCCTGGGTCTCGAGCATGGCGTGCTCACCATACTCGATGGCGTGTGTTCCGTCGCCGGAGAGGAGCTGCGCCAGGAGGAATGGGGCATCGATCTGGCGTTCACCGCCTCCCAGAAGGCCATCGGTGTGCCGCCCGGCTTGGCCCTGGCGCTCGCTGGCCCCAGGGCCATGGATGCCTTCAGTGAGCGTAGAGCACCAGTGGGCAGCTACTACGCCGACTGGACCAACTGGCTACCCGTCATGGAGGCCTACGAGGCCCGTCGAGCTGGCTACTTCGGCACTCCTGCTGTGAACCTCGTCTGGGCGCTGAACGTCAGCCTGGCGCAGATCCTGGAAGAGGGCATCGACACCCGTTTCCAGCGGCATCATCGTTTGAGCCAGGCGTTTAAGGCCGCCATCAGCGCCCTGGGCATGGATCAAGTGCCGGTGAGACCTGAAGTGGCGGCCACCACCCTCACCGCGCCCTACTATCCAGATGGCGTAGATGGAGCCTTGCTAGGCTACGTCAAGGAGGCGGGAGTTATCGTGGCCGGAGGTCTCCATCCAGAGGTCAGCCACCGATACTTCCGCATCGGGCATATGGGAGCAGTGACCGAGTCGGACATCCTCGTCACCATCGGGGCCATCGAGAAAGGTCTCTACCGGGCGGGACACAGCTTCGACATCGGTGCAGGCCTGACCGCTGCGCAGGAGGCGCTCTATGGCTAGCACACCCGGAGAGTCCACCCTTCCGGAGGTTCCGAACCTGCAAGAGGGTTCTTCCCCCAGTTGAATGGAGGCACGAAAGGGCATGTCAACAAGCACGGTTTCTTTGCGAGGTGTTTTTCCGCCCATACCGACGCCCTTCGACGATCAAGGAAGAGTCGCACACCAAGCCCTGCGGGAGAACCTCGAACGCTGGAACCAGTACGATCTGGCGGGATACGTGGTCCTGGGCTCCAATGGGGAGGCCGTCTACCTCACCGAGGAAGAGAAGATACGTGTGTGGGAGAGATCCCGAGACGCCGTGCCGTCCGGCAAGCTTCTGATAGCCGGCACAGGCTGCGAATCTACCCAGCAGACCATCTCCCTCACGCGGAAGGCAGCCGCGGCTGGTGCTGATGCCGCCCTGGTGGTCACGCCGCACTACTACTCAGGCAGGATGACCTCGCCTAGCCTGCTTCACCACTATGAATCGGTGGCCGCAGCCTCACCCATCCCTGTGATGATCTACAACGTCCCCAAGTTCACCCACGTGGACATGGACGCTGCCACCATCGCTCAAGCCTCTCGCCACCCCAACATCGTCGGTGTCAAGGACAGCAGCGGCAACATAGCCAAGCTATCCGACGTCGTCCGGCTCGCTGAGCCTGGGTTCCAGGTGCTGGCCGGCACCGGCGGCCTCTTCTTCGCGGCGTTGAGCCTGGGTGCGGTGGGCGGAATCCTGGCGCTGGCTAATGTGGCCCCCCGGGAATCGATCGACATCCAACGGCTCCACGAGACCGGGCACTGGGACGAGGCGGCCGAGCTCCAAAGGCAGATGCTCCCCGTCAACGCCGCAGTCACCGCTGTCTACGGCATCGCCGGCCTCAAAGCTGCCCTGGACATGCTCGGCTACTATGGTGGACCTGTTCGATCGCCTCTCCTGGGACTTGACAAGACCGACCAACGCGCCTTGCGCCAGACGATGCTAGAGGCTGGTCTGCTCTGACGGCTCATCCACCATTCCTTGGTGGATTTGCTCTCTGCCAGCCCGCGCCCAACCGCGGGCTGCTTTCGTGGACAACGCAACCAAACGCGCCCTTGGGTTCTCCCTAACCTTATGCCCGCCCCCATAGAGACTCGTCTGTCTAGTTTTGCCAGATATGGTACAATCTCCCTGAGAAACTGTCATCCTGCTGCTGCGCACCACTTAGGACCGGTCGAAAGGTGGAGGCCCCTGCTATGACAGACCAGCAGAAGACCAAGGATCAGTTGATCCAGGAGTTGGCGGATCTGCGACGAGAGCTTGCCGCATTGAAGTCATCGGAGGCGACGCTCAGGGCGCAACGGCGGGAGTTCTTCAGGGTTCTCGATACCCTCCCCGCGATCATCTACCTCCAGGCCCCAGACTACTCCATTCGATTCGCCAACAGCTCGTTTCGCACCATGTACGGTGATGCCGAGGGAAGACCCTGCTATACTGTCCTGCACGGGAGAGCGAAACCCTGTGACGAGTGTCCGACGTTCAGGGTCTTTGACAGCGGCGAGCCCCAGATCTGGGAATGGACAGATCCCTCCCAAGGTCGAGTATACCAAGTGTGCGAGTACCCTTTCTCCGACGATGACGGTTCCCCCCTGGTGCTGGACCTTGCCATCGACGTTACACCACTCAAGCAGACTGAGGAAGCGCTGAGGGCCGCCGAGGAGGAGAAGGCGGCCATCCTCGACAGTATGTCGGAGCTCGTTACCTACCAAGACGCCGACATGACAGTTATGTGGGCTAACAGAGCTGCGGCCGAATCCGTGGGCCTGCCCATGGACGAGCTCGTGGGAGGCCACTGCTACAAACTATGGCAGAAGCGCAACGAGCCATGCGAAGGATGCCCAGTCATCGAAGCGCGTCGAACGGGACAGCCTCAGGAAGGGGAGATCACATCTCCTGACGGGCGAATGTGGTACGTTCGGGGCTATCCCGTCAAAGCCCGAGATGGCGAAGTCGTAGGCGTGGTTGAGGTGACCCTGGACATTACTGAGCGAAAGCGTATCGAACACGCGCTGCGACAGAGCGAACGGCGCTATCGTGGGTTCTTCGAAGACTCCCCTATTGCCCTCTGGGAGGAAGACCTCACCGACGTCAAGGCCTACTTCCAGAAGTTGCTCCGCGCAGGAGTGAAGGACGTGGGAGCCCACTTCGAGTTGCACCCCGAAGCAGTTCACGAGTGCGCCGCCTTGGTCAAGCTCGTCCATATCAACCAGGCAGCGCTGGAGCTGTACGGAGGTCGAACCGTGGAGGACTTCCAGGAAGGACTCCCCTTGATCTTCGATGAAGAGTCGTATGGCGTATTCAAGGCGGAGCTGGCAACCATTGCAGAAGGCAAGACGCGATTTGACGCGGAGACAACCGCGCGCACCCTCAACGGAGAGGAGCGCCACCTCATGCTCAGATGGTCCGTGGTTCGGGGCTTCGAAGATACCCTATCTCGTGTCCTCGTCTCTGACATAGACATCACCGAGCGCAAGCGGGCGGAAGAGGCCCTCCAACGCCTCATGCAGTTCAACGAGAGTGTGATCCAGAACATGGGCGAAGGGGTCATCGTGCTGGATGAGCAGGGAGACATCACCTTCACCAACCCCAGCGCCGACAGCCTCGTGGGGTACGAAGCGGAAGAGCTGATAGGCCAACACTGGACCCGTATTGTGCCGCCGGATCGCCAACCGGAAGTCGATGCCGCCCTCCACGAGACCGACCGCCTCGAGCTTGAGGTCCTTCGCAAGGATGAGGAGAGAGTCCCTGTTCTGGTCAGCAGTAGCCCTCGTCTAGACCAGGGCCTTCCAGCAGGCAGCCTCTGGGTGTTCACTGACATAACCGACCGTAAGCGCAGCGAGAAAGCCTTGAAGGAGTACTCAGGGCGTCTGGAGGAGATGGTTGAAGAGCAAACCCGAGAACTCCGCGAAGCTCAGGAGGAACTGATACTGAAGCAGAGACTGGCAATCTTGGGCCAATTGGCTGGAGGAGTGAGCCACGAACTTCGCAACCCTCTGGCCACTATCACCAACGCCGTATATTTCCTCCAGATGACTCTCGCCGACGCCGATGAGAAGACCCAAGACTATCTGCATCTCATCGCCAGCCAGACACAAACCGCCGGCAAGATCGTCTCAGATCTGCTGGACTTCTCCCGCGAGACGCCTGCGGACAAACAGCGGACGCCAATCACCGAACTCGTCTCACAGTTGTGGGAGAGACGCCCCCCACCCGACAACGTGGAGGCGACCACTCTTGTGCCGGACAACCTACCTCCTGCCTTCGTCGATCCTCAGCAGATCGGGCAGGTATTGGACAACCTGGTCATAAACGCCTATCAGGCTATGCCTGATGGCGGGAGCCTGACCGTTCGAGCCGATGTCAAGGGAGGACAACTGCACCTCTCCATCACGAACACCGGAGTCGGCATCCCCAAGGAGCACATGGAGAAGCTGTTCGAGCCACTGTTCAGCACCAAACCGCGCGGCATCGGGCTGGGTCTCGCAGTGTCCAAGACCCTGCTGGAAGCCAACGGTGGCAGCATCGAGGTAGAAAGCGAAGAAGGCAAGGGCAGCACCTTCACGGTGATCCTTCCAGCACGGGGGCAACCATCTTGATCATGCGATCATGCACACCCATCCCCGTGCGTCGACGACCGTGGGATCATGGCCCACACCAACCCCGACGTTCTCGCCGGGGCAGATTGGGAAGTAGAATGGACCACACCGGAGGTGACGGCCTGCATGGAAAACATGCTCAGCGTCCTCGTGGTGGACGATGACGTAGCCCTCAGCAAAACTCTGGCCGATATCCTTCGGGTGAAAGGATACGCACCCACCGCGGTGGGCACCGGCAAGGCGGCCCTTGAGCAACTCGAGCGCGCCATGCCCCTCGCAGCCGTGATTGATCTGCGCCTTCCCGATATCGATGGACTCGAGGTTCTTCAGCGCATCAAGAAGGTTTCCCCAGACACAGAGTGCATAGTGCTCACCGGCTACGCTTCAGAGTCGTCCGCCATCGAGGCCATCAACCTGGGAGCGTACAGCTACATACGAAAACCCTATGACGTTGACCAATTGCTCCTCACCATCCAGAGAGCTGTTGAGAGAAAGGCAGCAGAGCAAGCTCTGCGCGAGTCCGAGGAACAGTACAGGCAGCTCGTCGAGAACGCCTCAGACATCATCTTCGCTAGCGATCTGGAAGGGCATTTCACGTCGTCGAATCCGGCCGCATCACGAGTCTATGGTTACACCCTCGAAGAGATCCTCCATCTCAACGTCGCCGGCATCGTCGATCCCGAATACCTGCCGCTGCTCCGAAGGAAGATCCGTCCAAAGTCACAGAGTGCACACCATACCGAACCGTACGAGTTGTTGACCAACAGCAAGGATGGCAGCCCCGTCTGGGTGGAAGTGAGCACCAGACTCGTCCTCAGAGACGGCCAGCCAGCCGGTGTGGAGGGTATCGCTCGCGACGTCACGGCCCGCAAGCAAGCGGAGGACGAACTACAGCGCAGCCTCGAACGCCTGCAAAGGACTCTGGAGCAGACCGTCTACTCCCTGGCTGCGGCGGTGGAGACGAGGGATCCCTACACAGCCGGCCATCAGAGACGGGTGGCCGATCTCGCCTCTGCGGTGGCCATGGAGCTTGGACTTTCAGAACACCAGACTCGAGGTGTGCACATGGCCGGTCTCATCCACGATGTGGGCAAGATACACATACCGGCGGAGATCCTGAGCAAGCCCACTCGCCTCACAGAAGTGGAATGGAGTCTCGTCAAGACCCATCCCCAGGTGGGGCACGACATACTGAAGAGCATAGAGTTCCCCTGGCCAGTGGCCCAGATTGTGCTACAACACCACGAGCGGATCGACGGATCGGGGTACCCGGTAGGTCTCTCTGGCGAGGATATTCTCCGGGAGGCCAGAATCCTGGCCGTGGCCGACGTCGTGGAGGCCATGGTTTCCCACCGTCCCTACCGTCCAGCTCGCACGCTGGAGGAGGCCCTGCAAGAGATCGAGGAAAACAGCGGCACCCTCTACGAAGCACACTCGGTAGACGCTTGTCTCAGAGTCATTGCCAAGAAGGGCGCTGAGCTCGGCTTGAAGTGACGCCACGTACTCAGCCGCAGTAGGACTGACCATACTAGATGCCCCTCGGTCAGTAGCCACATCACTTCCCCACCCACCAAGCCCTGCCTTCGCCCCGACCACCACTGTCCGGTCCGCACTACACCGCCAACGATTCTCTCTTCAGTATGGCTCCCTCACTGGCCGACGACACCAGTGCTGCATAACGAGCCAGGTAGCCCCTCGTCACCTTCGGCAAAGGTGGACTCCAGTTCCGTCGTCGCCGGGACAGCTCCGTCTCAGAGACCATCAGTGTCAGTTGCCTGCTGCCGATGTCCAGCTCGATCTCATCCCCTTCCTCCACCAGGGCGATTGGTCCTCCGCTGGCCGCCTCTGGAGAGACGTGACCAACCGCCGAACCGCGCGTGGCCCCGGAGAAGCGTCCATCCGTCAGAAGTGCAACCTTGTCGTCCAGCCCCATGCCGGCCAGGACCGAGGTGGGCATCAGCATCTCTCGCATCCCCGGCCCTCCTCGCGGGCCCTCGTATCGGATGACCACCACATCGCTGGCCTCTATGCCTCCGCCGAGGATGGTCTCCAGCGCTGTCTCTTCGCTCTCGAAGACGCGCGCCGGGCCTCTGTGGTGCGCCATCTCAGGTGCAACCGCTGCAGCTTTGACAACCGCCCCCTCCGGGGCCAGGTTGCCCCACAGAATGGCGATCCCGCCTTCGGAGCGGTGTGGAGCATCGGCCGGCCTAATGACATCCGAAAACCGCTCGATGCCTCGAAGGTTCTCCCCCATCGTCCCCCCCGCTACCGTCAGGGCTTCACCTCGTAGCAGCCCCAGCTTCAACAGTTCAGCCATCACAGCCGCTACACCCCCCGCCTCGTCAAGATCCTGCATGTGGTGAGGCCCGGAAGGCCGGAGCTTGACCAGATACGGTGTCCGCCTGCTCACTTCTTCGAACAGCGCCAGTGGCAGCGGCAGGCCCGCTTCGTGGGCGATGGCCGCGAGGTGCAGAACCGTGTTGGTGGAGCCGCCAATAGCCATGTCCACCGCTATGGCGTTCTCGAACGCCTGCTCGGTCAGAATCTGGCCAGGGACCACCTGGTCGCGCACCAGTTGCATGACCTTCATGCCAGCCCGCTTGGCCAGCCGCACCCGCCCCGCCGAGACCGCTGGGATGGTACCGTTTCCAGGCAGCGCCATACCCAGCGCTTCGGTGAGACAGTTCATGCTGTTAGCGGTGAAGAGACCCGCACAGGAACCGCAGCCAGGGCAAGCGGACAACTCCAGCTCCTGCAACACCCCCTCACTCATGCGTCCCGAAGCACGTTCACCCACCGCTTCGAAGATAGTGTTCACGTCCACGGGTCTTCCCCGGTAACGGCCGGCCATCATTGGCCCCCCGCTCACGAAGATCGCCGGCAGGCCCAGGCGAGCCGCAGCCATCAGCATACCCGGTACGATCTTGTCACAGTTGGGGACGAGCACCAGTCCGTCCAGTCCATGTGCCGAAGCCATGACCTCCACGGAATCGGCGATGAGTTCGCGACTGGGGAGGGAATGGCGCATCCCTGCGTGCCCCATGGCTATCCCATCACACACGGCGATCGTACTGAACTCCAGAGGAGTGCCGCCGGCCATACGCACACCTGCCGCTGCTGCCTGCCCTATCTTGTCCAGGTGCACGTGACCTGGTACCAGTTCGTTGTGGGAGTTGACCACCCCCACCAGGGGCCGGTCCAGTTCCTCAGGTGTCAGTCCGGTGGCATACAAAAGGCTCCGGTGTGGAGCCCGCTCCGTGCCCACTTTCACTACGTCGCTACGCATCTACGAGTTCCTCCTCAAAGAAACGGTCACGCGCATATAGCACGGGTACCAGGGGCTTGGGCAGCGAGGCTGACCAGGTGATCCTCAGGCGATCCTCTCGGCGATCAGGTCCCCCATCTCCCGAGGGCCCACGAGCCGAGTGCCGTCCACGCGGATATCCAAGGTACGGTAGCCCTCGACGAGCACCGTCTCCACCGCTGTTTCGATAGCCACCGCTTCTCGTTCCAGACCCAGCGAGTGTCGAAGCAGCATGGCGCCGCTCAGGACCGCAGCTATGGGGTTGGCAACGCCCTGACCCGCTATGTCAGGGGCGCTCCCGTGGATCGGCTCGAACACACCTCCGTGGCCCTCCCCCAACCAGGCGGAGGGCAGCATACCCATCGAGCCAACCAGCATGGAGGCCTCATCGGTGAGGATATCGCCGAACATGTTCTCAGTGACAATCACGTCGAAATCCGCCGGGCTACGCAGCAGATGCATGGCAGCGGCGTCAACCAGCATGTTCTCCAGAACGACGTCAGGGTACGCATCGGCCACCTCACTCACCACACACCGCCAGAGGCGCGAAGTGGCGAGCACATTGGCCTTGTCTACCGAAGTAACCTTCCGTCGGCGTTTCCGTGCCAGATCGAACGCCACGTGGGCGACGCGCCGGACCTCCTCCCTCGTGTAAACCATCGTATCGTAGGCGGTTCCACCGTTCTTGTGCGCTTCCTGGCGGGGCCCGAAGTAGATGCCACCCGTTAGTTCCCGCACAACGACGAGATCCACGCCGCAAAGCCGTTCGGGGCGCAGGGGCGACGCATCGAGCAGGGCCTCACAAAGCCGCACCGGCCTCAGGTTGGCGTACAAACCCAGCGTCTGCCGCAAATCCAGAAGCCCCTGTTCCGGCCGCACCTCGGCCAAGGGGTCCGCCCACCTGGGACCGCCGACCGCACCCAGAAGCACTGCATCCGCGCTCCGGCAGGCCTCCAGCGTATCTTCGGGCAGCGCGGTACCCGTGGCATCTATCGCGCAGCCACCGATCAGGCCTTCTTCGTACGAGAAGCTGTGCCCGTATCTCTCGGCCACCGCCTCGAGGACCTTGATACCTTCGGCAACTACCTCCGCCCCGATGCCATCTCCAGGCAGTGTAGCGATCCTGGCTTCCACTAGTCTACCCCCTCCTCACTCTGCACCTACTGCGGCCAGTCCGTACTCCACCGCGTCGGCCAAGGCCATCCAGCTAGCCTCGATGATATTGGCTGAGGCCCCCACGGTAGTCCACCGACGCGTCGCGTTTTGCATGTCCACCAACACCCTGGTCGTGGCCTTTGTCCCGCGCTCGCCATTGAGGATGTGCACCTTATAGTCCGCCAGGTCGAATCCGCTCAGATGAGGGTAGACAGGCATCAGCGCCTTACGTAGGGCTCGGTCCAAGGCATTCACCGGCCCATTCCCGTCAGCGGCGGAGTGGAAGATCTCCCCTCCCACCCGCACCTTGATCATTGCTTGCGCGAAGACACCTTGACCCTTCCGATGCTCAACGACAACCATGAAGTCGAGCATTTCGAAAGGCGGATGGTAGTCCGTCTGTGCTCGGTGCAGAAGCATCTCCACGGAAGCGTCAGCGCCCTCGAAGCTGAAGCCCTGGTGTTCCAGCTCCTTCACCTGCTGCACCACACCCGGCAGATCCCCCTGCTCCAGGTTCTTGATGCCTATCTCTTCTGCCTTGCTCTCCAAGTTTCCCCGGCCCGACAACTCCGAGACGATGACTCGGGAACGGTTGCCAACGAGCGCCGGATCCAGGTGCTGGTAGCTCTGGGGATTGCGTCGCATGGCAGACACGTGCATCCCCGCCTTGTGGGTAAAAGCACTCTTCCCCACATAGGGAGCCTGGCAACTGAGCGGTTGGTTGACAATGGCGGCCACGGTGCGAGCCAGACGGGTCAACCGCGCCAGTTGGTCCCACGGAAGCACCGCCATTCCCATCTTCAAGTCCAGATTCGGGATCAGCGCGCAGAGATCGGCGTTGCCACACCGCTCTCCGTATCCGTTCACGGTTCCTTGCACGTGGTTTGCCCCTTCCCGGACAGCCGCCAGACTGTTGGCCAAGGCCAGCCCTCCGTCGTTGTGGGCGTGAATACCCATGGACACCCCGGCGGGAAGCAGCTTCCGAGCCTCATCAGTGATCGCCTCGATCTCCCAAGGCACCGAGCCACCGTTGGTATCGCAGAGAACCACCGTGTCTGCTCCGGCATCGACCGCGGCCCCAAGGGTCCTCAACGCATACTCTGAATCGGCCTTGTACCCATCGAAGAAGTGCTCAGCGTCGAAGATCACCTCTCGCCCACGGGCCCTGAGATAGGCCAGGCTCTCCCGGATCATGCGCAGATTCTCTTCGAGCGTGGTTCGGAGCACGTCAAGCACGTGTGCTACCGAACTCTTGCCCACTACAGTGACCACAGGTGTTTCGGCAGACAGGAGCGCCTGGATGTTGACATCCTCCTCCGGTCGGCTGCCTACTCGGCACGTGCTTCCAAAGGCAGTGATACGAGCATGGGCCAAAGGGAGGTCGCGTACCCGCCGGAAGTAGTCAGCGTCTTTGGGATTCGAGCCCGGCCAGCCACCCTCAACGTACTGCACTCCCAGTTCGTCCAGCAGACGGGTGATCTTCAACTTGTCGTCCACTGACAGGGAGATGCCCTCTCCTTGCGTTCCATCTCGGCACGTTGTATCGTAGATGCGCACCGGTGCCTGCTCCAAGCTGCCCACCTCTGTCCCTCGTCGGTCTATCCGTCGCCACCCAATCTCAGGCCCCGAGTGGGCCAACTACGCCCAAGCGGCGTATGGTGTAGGGTACCAGACCTCCAGCCTCAATGATGCTCAGGATGAACGGCGGAAACGGCGCTGTGGGATAGGTACGGCCAGTACGCAGGTTGGTGATAACGCCACCTTCAAGATCCACACTCAGCCGGTCTCCCTGCTCCGTCTCTTGCACGGCCCCCGGGCACTCCACGATAGGCAGGCCAGTGTTGATGGCGTTGCGGTAGAAGATACGGGCGAAACTACTGGCTACGACACAGGTCACTCCCGAGGCCTTAATGGCGATCGGAGCGTGCTCCCTCGAGGACCCGCACCCGAAATTCCCCCCGGCAACGATCAAGTCTCCTGGCTGCACTCGACTGGGAAACTCGGGCGTTATCCCCTCCATGCAGTGGCACGCCAGCTCCTCGGGTGCCGAGACATTCAGATAGCGAGCCGGGATGATGACGTCAGTGTCCACATTGTCGCCGTACTTCCAGACAGAGCCTGCCATGTTGTCTATAGTAACACCCCCTGCGGTCCTGTGATACGGCCCTTCACGGCGGACGATGCCGCAACCGCCGGCCCAGACAGGTATACTTCGCTCTCCTCGTGCCCCATGCGGCCACGGAAGTTGCGATTTGTGGTGCTCACAGCGCGCTCACCAGCAGCGAGCACACCCATGTGGCCGCCCAGACACGGCCCACACGTAGGAGTGCTGACCACAGCCCCTGCTTCCACGAAGACCTCAACAAGACCCTCGCGCAGCGCGTCCAGATAGACCTTCTGGCTCCCCGGGATGACGATGCACCGCACGTCTGGATGAACCTGACGCCCTCGCAGCACCTCCGCCGCCACTCGCAGGTCCTCCAGACGGCCATTGGTGCAAGACCCGATCACTACCTGGTCGATCGGCACGTCGCCAACGTCGCTCACCGAGCGGGCGTTGTCCGGCGAATAGGGTAAGCTGACCTGGAGCTCGACCTCTCCAGCGTCGATCTCCAGCACCTCCCCGTATCCGGCCCCGGGATCAGGTTCGTAGTACCTGCATGGCCGCCTGGCTCGAGAGACCACGTAAGCGCGGGTCTTCTCGTCCGGCGTGAAAAGACCCACCTTGGCGCCCGCCTCGATGGCCATGTTGGCCATGGTCAAACGGCCAGCCATGGACAGCCCTTCGATAGTTTCGCCCGCGAACTCGATGGCCTTGTAGAGCGCCCCACTGACGCCCAGCTTGCCAATGGTGAACAGGATCAGATCCTTTCCGCCCACCCAGGGACGCAGTTGACTATGGTAGACGATGCGTATCGTCTCCGGTACCTTCATCCACGTCTCGCCCGTGGCCATGGCCACTGCGATGTCCGTAGATCCCATCCCGGTGGCGAAAGCGCCCAAGGCACCGTAGGTGCACGTGTGCGAATCAGCCCCCACTACTACGTCGCCAGATACCACGAGCCCCTGTTCGGGAAGCAACACGTGTTCGATACCCATTCGACCCACGTCGTAGTAGTTGGGCAGCCCCTGGGCGCGCGCGAACTCCCGCATCGTGCGGCACTGCTCGGCGGACTTGATGTCCTTGTTGGGGACGAAATGATCGGCCACCAGTACGATCCTGTCCCGATCGAAGACCTTATCCGCCCCCAGTCTGCCGAACTCGCCGATGGCGATGGGCGCCGTGATATCGTTGGCCAGGACGACGTCTACCGCGACCCCCACCAGTTCGCCAGGCCACACCTCACGCCGAGACCGGGCATCGTCCCCAGCGTCCGTCAGGTGGTCGGCTATGATCTTCTCCGCCAGAGTGTGGGAAGTCCGTCTCCCTCCCATCGTCACTGGACGTCGAAGTCTGGGCCTGGAGCAGCCTCGCCCAGCGATTCCCCATCTTCCGGCAAGGAAGCCCCATCCCACTTGAGCGCCCATCCCCTGGGTTCGGCGAAGCCTTCCCCCGTCGCACCGCTGTTGGCCAGCACGCGGTCCGCCCACCTGCTCTCTCTCCGCTCTCCATCAGACTTGTTCCCACTTCGAGTATCCATCCGTGTCTAACCCCCTTCTCATCTCCACTGAGAATCTATGAACCTGATGTGTTGTCCCCATGACCACCGACGCATCGCTATCTCCGAGCCTCGCGGCGGGCAGCGATGAGCCGGTTCAGTGCGTAGATGTACGCCTTGGCACTCGCCACCACGATGTCCGTGTCCGCCCCACGGCCGCTGAACACCACCCGCTCCGTGCCATCAACGGGTTCTTCGGCCTGTATCCGCACAGTCACTCGTCCCACAGCGTCTATCCCCTCGGTCACGCCCTGGATGGAGAACTCCACAAGCTCGTTTCGCTCGCCTATCACCCGATTGATGGCCCGGTACGCAGCATCCACAGGACCAGCCCCATGGTCAGCGTCGCAGAGGACTTGCCCATTAGGCCCTCTGATGCGCACCGTCGCCGTAGGTATGCTGTGGTTGCCACAGCTCACCTGGATGTGGTCGAGTTGGAATGTCTCGTCGAAGTACACCTGGACCTCATCGGCGACAATGGCCTCCAGGTCACGCGTGTCCACCGCCTTCTTCTTGTCGGCCACACGGAGGAAGCGCCGATAGACCTTCTCGAACTGCTCGTCATCCAGAGTGTGGCCCAGTTCCTGCAAACGATGCCGCAGTCCGTGTCGCCCCGATCGCGCCGACAACATGATCACAGACTCGGGGGCACCGACGTCCTGGGGATTGATGATCTCATAGGTGGCGCGCTCCTTGAGCACGCCGTCCTGGTGTATCCCAGAGGAGTGCGCGAAGGCGTTGGCCCCGACAATGGCCTTGTTGGGCTGCACCGCGATGCCCATTAACTGGCTGACCAGCCGACTCATGGGATACAGTCGCCGTGCTTCGATCCGCGTGTCCAGCTCGAACAGGTGGCGACGTGTCCTGAGCGCCATCACCACTTCCTCGAGCGAGGAGTTTCCTGCCCGCTCGCCGACTCCGTTCACCGTGACTTCCGCCTGACGTGCTCCGTTCCGCACCCCTTCCAGCGTGTTGGCTGTGGCCATTCCCAGATCATTGTGGCAGTGGACGGAGATCACCGCGCGATCGATGTTGGCCACCTTCTCCCTGATGCCCCTGATCAGGGCACCGAATTCACCCGGAGTAGTGTATCCAGTCGTGTCCGGGATGTTGACTACGGTCGCACCCGCGTCGATGACCGCCTCCAACACTTGGTACAGGTAAGACGGATCGGCACGACCCGCGTCTTCGGTGAAGTACTGCACGTCCTCCACATATCTCTTGGCATACTTGACCGCATCCACACCCCATTGCAGCGCCTCCTCACGGCTCGTGCGCAGCTTGCGCTCGATGTGCAGATCTGACACTCCGAGCCCGGTATGGATGCGAGGACGGGCGGCCTTCTTCAAGGACTCTGCAGCTGCATCGATGTCCTCCCGGTTGGCACGAGTGAGCCCGCAGATCGTGCAGTTGCGGATCTCCTCCGAGATCCTCTCCACCGCCCGGAAGTCCCCGGGTGAGGAGATGGGGAAACCGGCTTCTATGACGTCCACACCCAACTGCTCCAATCCACGCGCGATCTCTACTTTCTCGTCAACGTTCAGCGCCGCCCCAGGTGACTGCTCCCCATCTCGCAGCGTCGTGTCAAAGACAACAACGTAATCGTTGCCACTAATGTCACTCTCGTCCATGGTGATTGGTCTCCCTCCGCACAACCCTGGCGTGCCCACTCAGGGCCGGAGGGCGCGCACTTGGGCACCCGCCTGCCACATCTCCGACTCCCTCATCTCCCGCAGCTCCTCCTCCAACTTCTCTCTGTAGTCTGCAGAACTGTTCGCTTGCAGGACGATTTGTGTCTCCGTGCCTGCTACCACGCTCCCGTACAGTTCATCGAACACTGGCGCCACAGCCTCTCGGAATCTGTGCCTCCAATCCAGCGCTCCCCTCTGAGCTGTGGTGCTCGTGTTGGCGTACATCCAGTCCATGCCGTTCTCGCCGACCAGCCTGATCAGACTCTGTGTCAACTCCTCGACTGTCTCGTTGAAGGCCTCGCTCGGGCTGTGTCCATGGGCACGCAGCACCTCGTACTGCGCCTCCATGACCCCCGCCAGTGCGCCCATCAGCACTCCCCTCTCCCCGGTGAGGTCGCTGTACACCTCTCCCTCGAACGTAGTGGGGAAGAGATAGCCCGAGCCGATGCCTATGCCGACGGCCAGAGTACGTTCCAGTGCTCGACCCGTGTGGTCCTGGTGCACAGCATAGCTACTGTTGATGCCGGTGCCGGCCAGGAAGTTGGCCCTGACGCTGGTACCAGAACCCTTCGGCGCAACCATCATCACATCCACGAAGTCCGGCGGTACTACCCCCGTCTGCTCCCGATAGACGACCGAAAAACCATGGGAAAAGTAGAGTGCGTCGCCCTCCTTCAAGTGAGGCTCGATCCTGGGCCACAGCATCACCTGAGCAGCATCGGACACCAACATCTGCACGATGGTCCCCTTCTCCGCAGCCTCCTCGAAGGGCAGGAGGGTCTTGCCCGCCTCCCACCCGTCGTTCAGTGCCTTGTCCCACGAGCGCTTCCGTTCGGGCGAGCCTCCGACAATGACGCTGATCCCGTTGTCCCGCAGGTCCAGCGCCTGAGCCGGTCCTTGCACCCCGTAGCCCAGGACTGCCACTACCTCGTCCTTCAGGACCTCGCGAGCCTTCTCCACGGGGAACTCATCCCGGGTCACTACCTCTTCCACCGTTCCACCAAAATCGATCCTTGCCACAAACATCCTCCCTGAGATCTACTGGGGTTCGCTCCCCCGCAACATAGCGATCCGTCCACTGCGCACCATCTCCACGATGCCGAAAGCTCCCAGCACCTGGACCAGACCTTCCACCTTCTCATCGGTACCAGTCACCTCGATCACCAGCGTATCCAGACCGACATCCACCACCCGTGCTCGGAAGGTATTGACGATCTGCAGCACTTCTAGTCGAGCACCGCCGCTCACGCGCACCTTGATCAGCGCCAGGTTGCGCGCGACGGTGGGCTGTTCGGTGATGTCCTCGACGTTTACCACGTTGACCAGCTTGTTCAGGTTCTGCGCGACCTTCTGTGCCCCAATTAGATCGCTTTCCACCACAATGGTCATCCGCGACAGCCCCGGTTCCTCCGAATGCCCCACGGTGAGGCTTTCGATGTTGAACGCTCGCCTGCGAAGCAGGCCCGCTACCCGAGCGAGCACTCCTGGTTTGTCCTCCACCAGCGCGATCAAGGTCCGACTCATAAGTGCCCCTCCCGGCCCGTCTCCGCCTCGCCAACAAGATCGGGCCTGCGGATCATCTCGTGGAGAGCGGCGCCCGGTGGTACGATCGGATACACGTTCCCATCATCGCCTTCCCGGGCGACCTGGAACTCGATGAACGCAGGCCCTGGCTGGCTCCGGGCTGCACCAATCGCCGCCAAGGTGTCGCCGGGATCGCTGACGCGCCAACTCGGGATGCCGTACGCCTCCACCAGACGCACGAAATCAGGATTGGCCAAAGGAGTCGCCTCGTACCGCCCGCCGTAGAACATCTCCTGCCACTGGCGCACCATGCCCAGAGAGCCGTTATTGAGCAGGGCGATCCGTACTGGCAGGTCCTCCTGCACCAGCGTCCCCAACTCCTGCATGGTCATCTGAAAGCCGCCATCGCCCACGATAGCCCACACCTCTCTGTCAGGCTCCGCGATCTGCGCGCCGATGGCTGCCGGAAGGCCGAAGCCCATCGTCCCCAGTCCTCCCGAAGTGATCAGGTAATTGGGGCAGTCCAGTTCGTAGTAGAGAGCAGTCCACATCTGATGTTGACCCACATCTGTCACCACAATCACCTGTCCCCCGGTCTCCTGCTGTAGTGTATCGATCACGTAGGGAGCAACGAGACGCCCATTCGATGGCCGGTCTAGGATGTCTCGGCTATGCGATTCCCCCCGCCACCGCTCAATCTCCGCCAGCCAGGGTCGCTGGCTGACTGTTTCAGTCAGCGGTAGAATCTCGTCGAGGAACTGCCCCACGTCTCCCAGGATCGCCACGTCAGCGCGCACGATCTTGTTCAGCTCGGCGGCATCAGTGTCCACGTGGACCTTGCGAGCCTTCGGTGCGTAGCGCTCGAGCCTTCCCGTGACACGATCGTCGAACCTCATCCCCAGGGCGAGCAGAAGATCGGCCTCCTGTATGGCGTGGTTGGCGTAGGCCTCGCCATGCATGCCCATCATGCCCAGCGACAGAGAGTGGTGGCCCGGGAACGCACCCTTGCCCAGCAGGGTCACAGCGACGGGTACCTGTATCCTCTCAGCGAAGGCTCTCATTGTCTCCACCGCGCCCGACATCAGGACCCCGTGGCCGGCCAGGATCACGGGCCGTTCGGCCTCGTTGATCAGGTCAGCGGCCTCTCGCACCTCAGCAGGATCCACTGGTACCACCGGCTGATACCCCGGCAAGGGAACATCGCCGTCCGGGGGTACGAAGGCTGTCTCTGCCTGCTGGACGTCCTTGGGAAGGTCGATCAGAACAGGACCCGGCCTGCCGCTGCGTGCGATGTAGAAAGCCTCGTGTATGACGTCCGCGAGATCGTCCACGTCGGTCACCATGTAGTTGTGCTTGGTGATGGGCAGAGTGATCCCAGTGACATCAGACTCTTGGAAGGCGTCGGATCCTATGAGCGCAGTAGACACCTGACCGGTGATGCAGACCATAGGTGACGAGTCCATCATGGCGGTGGCGATCCCGGTGACCAGATTGGTGGCCCCTGGCCCCGATGTCGCTATGGCCACCCCCACTCGTCCGGATACTCGGGCATATCCATCGGCCGCATGGGCCGCGCCCTGCTCGTGCCGGACGAGGACATGGCGGATGCCGTACTCCTGAAGGCAGTGATAGGTATCCAGAATCGCGCCCCCAGGGAGGCCAAACACGACGTCCACGTCCTCCCTCCTCAGCATCTCCCAGACGATTTGTGCCCCTGTGCGTCTCATTGCTCCCCCCGTGTCCTTTCGTTTTCACAACTCTGTGTGGCCAAGAAACACCGAAGCCGCCCGTTTGGGCGGCTTCTCGTGTCTTCTCCTCGTCCTCTTCTCTAGCCTCGGCTCATCCTTGCCGCCCCAACCGTTAGCGTGTCCTGCTAAGCAGCACAATAATGACGACGACAATAGCTAGGCCTAGCAGCCGGCGGCTGCTGGCGAGAATCCTCCGGTCCAACGTGGCGGCGTGTGCTCTTGTCTGTAGATGTGAGGTCATTCCTGACAGCCTCTGCTCGTGTACAGTGTTGCTTCTGCCGATGCGCACATAGCATCAGAGCCGCCCCGTTGGGCGGCTCTGGTTTACTCTACTCTCCGGTGCTGGCTACACCTGCCCAACAGGTTATGGCTCCTCCCCAAGAATCAGGACGAGAACCACGTCGGACAGAACAACGATGCTCTTGTCAGTGTTGCTCATCACCAACTCGCCTTCTACAACCTTTCGGCCAGTATACAACATCTCCGTCCATCTGTCAAGCACTCTCGCGCCCGGAACTCAGAACTTTAAGGTTGTACCCACAGCACTCCGCACGAACTCCTCCGGCATCTCCGCCGCGAAGCGCCGCGTGGCCTCGAAACCGCTGCAATGCGCCGGCATGATCAAACGTGGGGCCACTCCCTTCAGCGCTTGGATGCTGCGCTGCATCGTCTCCTCGTTCGCATCGCACAGATGGAAGCCGCCGATGACCGCGTGGACACTCTCCACTCCAGAGACCTCCTGGGCGTAGAGCACAGTATTCACGATCCCCGAATGAGCGCAACCGGTGATCACCACCAGCCCCTTACCTTTGGCATTGACGACAATTGCCTGGTCATCCTTGATAAGATCGGCTATCAGCTTCCCCCCGTCACTGTAGAAAAGGCGATCCGAAACTCGCTCGAATCCCGTCCGCCGGGGGATCTCGCCTGTAACCAGACATCCGTTCGCGAGCTGCCGCGGCCCTTCAACGTAGACCATGTTGGCACCAGCCTGCTGCCAGGCTTCCGCGCTTTCTTGCCACGGTCCCTCCCTGCTACCATCGGTCAGAACCCGCCACCGCTGGAGGAAGGCATCTGGATGAACAACTACAGGGGTCCTCTCGCCCCTCATCCGAAGGAACTCCACCACAGAGCCCGTGTGGTCGCGGTGCCCGTGACTGATCACCATCTCGTCCACGTCCTTCGGCTCTATCTCCAGGAGCGGAAGGTTGTGTGGGACAGCCACGTTGGTGTGGCCTGCATCCAGTAGCACCTCGTGCCCCTCAGAACCCAACCGGAGGTAGATTGACAGACCATGCTCAGCAAGCAAGGGCTTCCGATCCGAGCCATATCTCTCTACGCCGGGCTTCGAAGGCGCGAACACGTCAGCATAGTTATCCACCACGAAAGTCACGGTTACGTCAGTGGTCTCACCGAGCTTCATCAGCGACTCCTTCATCATAACGTCACCCGCCCTTCGCCCAGCAGTTCCGGCCTGTGCAGGTCTTCGTACTCCACACCCCACACCTCCACGTCGTACTCTCCCGGGCCAAGCCCAGAAACCTCGGCCGCTATGTAGTATTCGCACATGCAGCGACAGATCTCTCCGACATTAGTCTCCATGATGCGAATCGCGTTCCCCTCTCGCTCCAGGGTGAGCTCTAGCTCAGCGCAGCAGACATACGTGAGTCTCTGCTCCAGGTGGATGGCATCCGCATTACTGGTGATCTCCACCTCGCTGGTCACGCCTCCGCGGCTCGTGTCGGACTCATCCGTGCATCCGCCCACGGCATACTCCAGCGCAGGTCGCGTGGTCCCGAAGCCAGAGCAGCCCATCAGCACGCCGCAGAGACCAGCACACATAAGGGTTTTGCTCAACGCGCGCATACTCCCTCCACCCCGTATCACCGCCCACAGCGCGAATTCGCGGTCCAGGCTACATAGTATCACGTGGGTACTCGGTTCGCAAGGATCCGGCGGTGGGCTGCCCGTCGATGCGGCCTGCGGCCTGCTCAGGATGTATCCGCAGGCGGGGAAGGAAGAGATCACGCAACATGCGTATCTGGCAGGCTTCCTACCCACGCCAGACCTTGAGAGCGCACTCCTAGGCCACAAGGCTGGCGCCACACAGGGGCCCCCAGGCCTTTGGAGCAGCGGCTACACTACCACGTCTGCATCTATTGACCTGTCGTCTAAGGCAAGCTATAATCCCTTGTGCACGACCTGTCAGCCTGCGATTTCTTGCCGTCACCCTATCGAGCAGAGGATGTGTACGTCGTGACCAGAAGCCCAGGCGAACACATAGATGCTGAGCCTCCAGGACCGCAGCCCGACGCTTTCTTTCGAGCGCTCTTCGAGCTCTCTCCCGAAGCGGTTCTCCTCACCAATGCACAGAGCAACGCCATTCTCAACGCCAACCAGGCCGCGTGTGACCTCACCGGCATGTCCAGAGATGAGCTGTTGGGCCTTGATCTCGCTCGGCTCTACTCCTCACAATACGCCGAGGAGTATCGGGCCGCGCTTCAGGCGGGCCATGCGCCGAACCGTGTGGCCACTGAGGACGTACTGATCCAGAGACCCTCAGGCGAGGTGGTCCCGGCCCGTGCTTCAGCCGCAATCCTCGCTGTGTCCGGACAAAGAGTAGTCCGCTGGGTCTTGCGCGAGATTGCCGCCGAGGGCGCTGCCGACGATCGCCGAGGACAGAGCCGCGATCAACTGGCTGCCCTGAACGCCATCGCCAATACGGTGGCCGGTTCACTGGACCTAGAAGGCATTTTGGACCGCGCCCTGGATAAGGTGTTGGAGGCGATGAAGGTGGACGCGGGGGTAATCACCTCGTTCGACCCTCAAACGGGGGAGATGACGCTGATGACCCATCGCGGTCTGAGCGATGAATTCGTTCAGGGCATGCGAAGGCAGAGGCACAAGGTGGACAGGGAGTTGGCCAATACCATTCCCGGCGTCGAGGAAGCCATTCTGATACAGGATCTCCCGAAAGATCCTCGTGCGGCATCCTTCGCGAAAGATTTCGAGAAGGAGCGGCTGCGCTCAAGTGCGGCTGTGCCCCTCCAATCCAAGGGCAAGGTGTTGGGCATGCTCGCTGTAATCAGCCGCGAACCTCACAAGTTCACCTCCCAGGATGTGGAACTGCTGACCGCCATCGGCAGACAGATCGGGGGGGCGATAGAGAATGCCAGCCTCTATCAAGAGGAGATGCAAAGGGTGTTCGAGATGGAAGCCCTACGCAAGACCACGCTCGACATCTCGAGGCAGCTAGACCTGCCCCAACTCCTCCGGTCCATAGTGGAGAGGGCTTCTGCCCTGGTGGGAACACCAGGCGGCGGTCTGTACCTCTACCACGAGGAAGAGGAAGAGCTGGAGTTGGTGGTCAGCCAATACTTGGATCATGACCTCTGCGGCACTCGCCTGAAGCTCGGAGAGGGCCTCTCCGGAACAGTAGCCTTGACCGGGGAACCCATGCTCGTTGAAGACTATCAGAACTGGGAGGGTAGATCCTCGCAATACGAGGGCATGCCTTTCCGGGGAGTAGCGGCGGTTCCCCTGAAGTGGGGAGACAGGATCCTCGGTGTCGTAAACGTGACCGACGTCGGGCAAGCTAGTGCGTTCACCGACGGTGATCTTTCGCTATTGGAGCTTTTCGCGAGTCAGGCCGCCATCGCCATTGAGAATGCGCGGTTGTACTCCAGGCAGGAACAAAGAAGCCGCGAGTTGATGACCCTGCACGACACCTCCCTACACATCACTAGCCGAGTCGATGTGGACAGTGTGCTGGACGCCATTGCCGTGGGGGCGGCCGAGCTCCTGGATGGTCTGACGGCGGAGCTCTACCTGTACCGCCCATCCCGGGGAGATCTAAAGAGCGCCGCGTCCAGCGGTCTGCCGCCTGAACTGGTGGGCGGCGTCCTTCGACGGGGGGAGGGAGTGGCCGGCAGAGTCCTGCTCACAGAAGCGCCTCTGATCGTGGATGACTATGACTCATGGGAGGGGAGAACTCCAGCCTTTGCCAGCTATGGCTTCGCCCGCGTCGTGGGCGTGCCCATCAAGTACGGCAACGACCTCCTGGGCGTGTTGCTGGTGGACAGGCCACGGAGCAAGCCGCCGTTCAGGGGCAGCGACGTCAACCTGCTCACACTGCTGGCCAATCAGGCTGCCATCGCCATCGAGAACGCCCGCCTCCACGACCAAACCAAGCGACGCCTCGAGGAACTATCCGCAATAGAGGAGATCGTCGGCGAGCTTTCATCCACTTTGGACCTCGGCAAGGTCATTTCGATGGTGCTGGACAAGGCCGTCGAGGCCACGGAGGCCTCTGCGGGATCCATCGACATTGTGGCTGAGGATCGTAGCTGCCTGATCTGGCTTGCCCACCGAGGCTACCCCCCGCGAGCAGCATCTCAATATGCGCCCGCTTCCAGCATAGAGAGGGGCATTGTGGGAAGGGTCGCCAGAACTGGAGGACTGGCCCTGGTCGATGATGTCAGCAAGGACCCAGACTACCTCGGGGTCGTACCTGATACGAGATCCCAACTCACTGTCCCCATCATTATCGAAAAGGCTGTGGCTGGCGTGATTGTGCTGGAGAGCCCCAAGCTGGGCGGCTTCACCCAGGAGCATGCAGACTTCGTCCAGCATCTGGCCGAACATGCCGCCGTGGCCATGGACAACGCACAACTCTACGAGCGCTTGACGAGATCCGAAGAACGGTACCGAGCCTACGTGGAAAACGTCCCCGACGCCATCTGGGAGGCAGATGCCGACTGGCGCTTCACCTATTGGAGTCCCCAGGTCGAGAGCCTCACCGGTTACGCGCCAGAGGAACTGTTGGGGCACACTCCAGATGGGATACTCGTCCACCCAGACGATGTGGAAGAGTTCAGAGACAATTTCCACCGCATGATCGAAGAGAAGAACGAAGAAACCACCCTGCGCCACCGCGCACTCCACAAGGACGGCTCCTTTCTACACCTGGAAGTCAGTGTGAAGCCAATGTGGGATGATCATGGAGGGCTCGTCAAGTATGGAGGAGTGGCGCGGGATGTGTCGGAACAGATTCGGCTGCAAGCGCACGTGGTACAGTCAGCCAAGCTCTCCGCCATCGGACAGATGATCTCGGGAGTGGCTCACGAACTGAACAACCCTCTGACTACCGTCATGGGATACACACAACTCCTACAGGCCCGCGACGCAGACGACAGTGTCCAGGCGGATCTCCAGAGGATCTACGAGGGCGCATCGCGGGCCCAGCGGATCGTGCAGAATCTGCTCACCTTCTCGCGCCAGAAGAAGCCAGAAAGGACCCCCACCGACGTCAACGAAGTCATTGAACACACCATGACCCTGAGACGACACCAACTCCAGGCAGACAATGTTGAGGTCGTCACAGACCTGGCAGACAACCTGCCCTGGACGATGGCCGATGGCTATCAACTCGGGCAAGTCTTTCTCAACATCGTCAACAACGCTCACCAGGCCATGTCCCAGGTCCCAGGCAGGCGCATCCTTACCGTGAGGAGTGCGCTCACAGACGCCACCACCATTCGTGTCACCTTCGCCGACACTGGGGGCGGCATCCCCCAGGAGATACTGGACAAGGTGTTCGACCCGTTCTTCACCACCAGGGATGTGGGAGTGGGTACTGGCCTCGGACTGTCAGTAGCTCACGGCATCGTCCAGGAACATGGCGGACGCATCTGGGCCGAGAGTGCACCGGGCAAGGGAGCGACATTCATTGTAGAGCTGCCCGTCAAGAGCTGGGTTGAGGACATGGACGTACCCACATCGGATGATTGATCCGCTCCGAGCTATTCTTGGCCTGGCAAGACCCTGATTCTCTCCCAGGTCCAAACGACAGTAAGGGATGGACGCTCTTGCCAGAAGGAGGTCATAGCAGTGGATCCCGCACTTGCGGACCCACTCCGTCAGCGGGATGTGCTGCGGTCCAGCGCCCAGGCTTTCCTGAAGGGACGCCGAGGCAGGTCCCTCCGGCAAACTCTGCCCGTGGAAGACTGGATGATAGCCGTTCGACAGATCCTGGCCTGAGCAGAGATCGAGGCGGACAGATACTCCTCGTCCAGTCAAGTGAGGTAGGGAATGGGTCAACAGAAAGTGCTGGTCGTGGACGACGAGAAACACATCATCGACCTGGCAAGAATGTACCTGGAGAGAGAAGGTTTCACCGTGGAGGAAGCCCTCGACGGGGCGGAGGCACTGCGCAAGATACGCAGCCTGAACCCTGCCCTCGTCGTCCTCGACCTGATGCTCCCCGAGGTGGACGGCTGGGAGGTCTGCCGCCGGACCCGTGTCGATTCAGATGTCCCCATCATCATGCTCACAGCCCGGAGCGACGATGTAGACAAGATTGTGGGACTGGAGCTGGGCGCCGACGATTACTTGACCAAACCCTTCAACCCCCGTGAGCTGGTCGCCCGAGTGAAGGCCATCCTGCGACGCTATGAGAGAAGCCTCCGCCCGGGCAAGGCGTTGCACCTGGGCGACCTGACCATCGACCCGTCTAGCCGGGAGGCGACGCTGGGCACCCAGACCCTCGAACTGCGCACCAAGGAGTTCGACCTGCTCTACACCCTGGCTGAGCACCGGGGCCAAGTCCTCACCCGGGAGCAACTGCTCGAGTTGGTGTGGGGCTACGACTTCTATGGCGAGACCCGCACCGTTGACGTCCACATCGCGCACCTACGCAAGAAGCTGAGAGGCAGCGAGGTGCAGATAGAGACGTTGCGGGGCGTGGGATACAAGCTGGTGGTCTAGACAGCATGTTCACCACCTTACGTTCGCGGCTCATCGCATCCTATATCCTGATCATTGTGGTCTGCCTGACGGTCGTGGGGATCGTGCTAGCTGTCCTGCTCATACCTCAGGTGTCTCGGCTCACCTACCTACGCCTGGCCGAGCAGGGACTGCCCATTGCGCTGCGAGTGATCAACCTCCGAGGGCAGGGTCTCACCGCAGAGCGCATCATCGAAACGCTGGAGCAGAGGGGCGGCACAGACGGTAGCCCGCTTCTGATCGTCACCGGTGAGGGTTTGGTTCTGGCCAGCACCGAAGACCGTTGGGTGGGTCGGGAGCTCGACATTCCTCTCCAGCCAGCAGAACGCCGCGCATCCCTGCGGACGTACGCCCAGGGGCGTCTGACAACTGGCCAAGGTCTCTTCTACTACGTCGCCCTGCCCACCAGTCTCCGCGCCGCCGCGACTGAGTCAGAATCGGACACGTGGTACGTAGTACTGCTGTCTCAACCTCGTCAGGTGCTGGCCTCGCTGCTCGCCGAGATCTCCATCGGCATTCTCGCCACCGGCGGCGTGGCCCTGCTGGTGTCCGTGGGCGTCGGCTTGCTTGTCGCCCGTTCCGTCGCCAAGCCTCTACAACGCATCACGATGGCCACAGAGGAGATAGCACGAGGCGACTACGAAGGGGAACTCCAGATCACTTCCCCTGAGGAGATAGGGCGCCTGGCTACCAGCTTCAACGCCATGGCCCGCGAAGTCCAAGCCTCCCGACAGGCACAGCGCGACTTCATCGCCAACGTCTCCCACGACCTCAAGACGCCGCTGACTTCCATCCAAGGATTTTCCCAAGCCATTCTGGACGACACAGCGGCCGACGAAGCGTCCCGCCGGCGCGCAGCACAGATCATCTACGACGAAGCTGATCGCATGACACGCCTGGTGAACGATCTGCTGGACCTGGCCCGCATCGAGGCAGGACAGGTGGTCATGGCCCGGCAGCCCATCGACCTCTCAGCATTGTTGCAGGATTGTGCTGAGAAGGCGAGTCTGCGAGCCCAGCAGGGGCAGGTGACTCTCCGAGCGGAGTCGGATGGCGGCCTGATGGCCACTGGTGATCGCGACCGTCTGGCCCAGGTGCTTGGCAATCTGCTGGACAACGCCCTAAGACATACACCGCCCGGAGGCACAGTCAGCCTCTCTGCGCACTCACTGATCACAGAACCCGCGAGGCCCAGGGAAGAACCCCGACGCCTCGTGGAGATCAGCGTGACGGACACAGGCGAGGGAATACCTCCTGAGGACCTCCCGCGCATCTTCGAGCGTTTCTATCGTGGTGACAAGTCCCGCGCCAAGACCGGCAAGGGCGCCGGGCTGGGACTGGCTATCGCCCAGGAGATCATCCGCGCCCACGGAGGGCAGATAGAGGTCGAGAGCGTAGTCGGCCTGGGCACCAAGTTCACCATCACCCTCCCGCAGCTCACCGAGACAGAGTAGCCCGAAAGGTGAGCTGCGTTCGTTCACAACCCCCTCGGTAGCATTATCATTTGAGTGAACTATACCTCTTCGGTAACATTATACGTGAGTGAATGCGGCACCTTGAATTCACGGGCCGAGTGGACTATAATACATCTAGAGATAGTGGCCGCTGATAGCCCTCACCGTTGACCCAATCGCTCTGTGGAATACGATCATGGACAACCGTCACAGAAGAGCCCTAGTCTGCTACCTGTTGCTCATACTGGTGGCCCTGCCTCTGGCCCATCCAGCGCAGGCCCAGGGTGCCTCTCACGTCGACGTCCTCACCGTTGAGGGCGCTATCACCCCCATCGTGGCCAGCTACGTCTACCGAGGGATCGAAACGGCGCAGCGGGATGGCTCTCTATGTCTCATCATAGAGCTCGATACGCCAGGTGGCTCAGTAGACGTAACAGAGCAGATAGTGCAGAGCATGAGGGCCGCCAGCGTGCCCATCGTCATCTATGTGCAGCCCGAGGGGGCGAAAGCCGCTTCGGCTGGGACATTCCTCGCCTTCGCCGCCGACTTTGCGGTCATGGCCCCCAGCACTCGCATAGGTGCTGCCCATCCCGTGGATATGTCAGGGCAGGAGATGTCCGAGGCCGTCGAAGCCAAGTCTGTGAACGACGCTGTCGCCATGATCAAGGGGCTGGCCGCGGCCCGAGGGCCTGATGCCGTCGCCTGGGCCGAGCGAGCGGTCCGCGAGAGTTCATCTATTACCCAGGATGAGGCGCTGGAGTTGGGTGTTGTGGACTTCGTTGCGCAGGACCTTGGTGAGGTGGTGGCCGCCTTACACGGCCGCGAGGTCGCCGTGGGAGACGAATGGGTCACCCTGGCCACCCAGGACGCGAGCATCAACCGCCTCCCCATGAACGCCATCGAGGGCTTCCTGCACACCATCACCAACCCCAACATCGCCTTCCTGCTCATGACTCTCGGTTTGAACGCCATCATCTTCGAGTTGTCGCAACCAGGTGGCTACTTGTCAGGCGTCGTGGGTGCCATCTGCCTCGTCCTGGCGCTCTTCTCGCTGGGCGTGCTCTCTGTCAACTGGACTGGGCTGATATTTGTCGCCCTGGCCTTCATCCTTCTCATCGCCGACGTCAAGGCCCCCACTCATGGAATCCTCACCGCCTTGGGGGTGGTGTCATTCATCCTGGGTTCTATGATCCTGTTCAGCTCTCCCTTCGCCCCAGTGTCTCGGGCGCTGGTGGTTACGGTTGGTCTCACGACCGGCGTGTTCTTCGCTTTCGTCGTAGCCAAAGTCTTCGGCATCCACCAACGCAGACCGACCACTGGCCTGGAAGGACTGATCGGTCAACCCGCAGTGGCTCGATCAGATCTCGCTCCCACAGGCACAGTATTCCTCAAGGGCGAGCTATGGCAGGCTGTGACCAGTGAAGGAACTGTCAAACGGGGCGAGCAGGTGGAGGTTGTGGCGGTTGAAGGATTCAAGCTGCGCGTAGCGAGGGCGACTGGAGAGTCCACTCGCCCTTGAGTATCGGATCGGGTTAGACAGGCGAAAAGGAGGAAAGAATTGTGGAACAGATACTAGAACTTCTGACCGGCCTGGGATTCAGCGCCTTGGTTGTGGTTATCCTCTTGCTGGGGGTGTTGAGTTCGGCCATCAAGATCGTCCAGGAATACGAGCGAGGAGTGATATTCCGCCTGGGCCGTCTCGTGGGGGCCAAAGGACCCGGCCTCTTCTTCATCATCCCCATGGTGGACCGTATGGCCAAGGTCGATCTCAGGGTGGTCACACTGGAAATCCCCTCTCAGGAGGCGATAACCAAGGACAATGTCACCGTCAAGGTGAACGCGGTGGCCTTTTTCCGCGTTGTGGATCCCTCCGCGGCCATCGTGCAGGTAGAGGATTTCCGCAAAGCGACCTGGCAAATCGCTCAGACCACTCTGCGCAGCGTCTTGGGTCAATCGTCTCTGGATGAACTGCTCACCCATCGCGAGACCATCAATGAGAAACTCCAGAAGATCATAGACCAGCAAACCGAGCCCTGGGGCATCAAGGTTAGCATCGTCGAAGTCAAGGATGTGGAGCTGCCCGAGACCATGAAGCGAGCCATGGCCAAGCAGGCCGAGGCAGAGCGCGAGAAGCGGGCCAAGATCATCCATGCCGAGGGCGAGGTCGCGGCTTCCCGGAACTTGAGGGACGCTGCGGGCACCATGGCTCAGGAGCCGGCGGCCATCCAGCTGCGGTATCTTCAGACCCTGACCGAGATCGCGGTGGAGAAGAACTCGACCATTATCTTCCCGGTGCCCATCGAGTTCATACAGGCCTTTGCCAAGATGTTCGGCCAGAAGGAGAGCGAATAGCGCTTCGGGAGGCACCCGACGGATCGCTGGGAATATCAGATCACCACCCACCCGGTGGAAGAGGTGCTCAAGGTCCGTGAGGAACTGGGGCATCCTCCCGACCCTGCCGGTCCCACAATCGTCTATTGTGACGTCGAGGGCCAGTGCTTCTTCGACGAGGCCCCCAACCCCTATGTAGAGGCCATCGTTCACATCCTCAACGAGAGGGGCGAACAGGGCTGGGAGCTGGTGCAGATAGCCTTTCGTGAGGCAGACTTTTTCTGTGTCTGGCGAAAAGAGGTGTAGTCACTCCACGGACTCCCTGGATCTTCACACTACAAGCGCCCGCTCTCCTCGCGGGCGCTTGCTGTCTCCTGTGTTGTGGTGCTAGGGGGTGAGTGCACCCGCTTCCCTCCTCCCACTGTGGCCAAGATGGGATCACGGATGCCTCTTTGCCTCCTGGGGGTCTGTCATCCCGAACCTAGGGAACTTCGATCTCAGACACGGGGATGGCTACCAGGTGCAGACTTACCTCCCGGTCGAGTTCCTCGTGCACGACTGTCACCAGGCGGTCGGCGAGTCCCTCCTCCAGCCCCCCCCTGGCATAGACGGTCACCAGTAGACTCAACTCCTCCCCTTCCCGTTCGACGTCCAAGCCCACAAGTGACACACCCTCCAGATCGTCCAGCTCCCGGCCGATCACGCGTCTGACCACCTCCTCCTCTTGGCTGGCCTGAACACTCCTTCCGGAGACGAAGCCCAGCGGCAGCGAGATCACCAGCAAGAGGAGTATGGAGACGACGAGTCCACGGCGTAAATGGCTTTTTCTCTCTCTGACGCCCCTCGCCGGACGGAAACCCAAGAGCAGGAAGATGACGGCCCCGGCAAGTATGATGCCGATGAGGTTCGTCCCGAATAGCAGCATCCCACCACCCGCCACGGCGAACCGGCGAGCCGCGAGGCCCACACCCACAACGCCCAGGGGCGGCACCAGGGCTGCAGCGATGGCCACCCCTGGCAACGCAGCGGACACATCCTTGCGAGACAGCGCGTAGGCCCCGGCGGCACCCGAGGCCAGAGCGATCATCAAGTCCATCAGATTCGGAGTCGTCCGAGCCAGAATCTCTGCAGTCGGCTGACCTAGAGAGAATACCGATGCGAGAAACAACGCAACGACCACTGCGAGGAAGATGCCTTTCACAGTGGATTCTGCCGCATCCCGCAAGAGACGGATGTTACCTTGAGCGATAGCGAGGGCGATCCCAATGATGGGGCTCATCAGCGGAGCCACCAGCATTCCCCCGATGATCACAGCCGCGCTATTGAGGAGCAAGCCCAGAGTGGCAATGGTCGCGGCAAGGGTGGTCATCACAAAGTAATCAATGTCAGTCCGGGCTCCTTCCCTGATCTCGCGGTAGACCGACGACCTCTCCTCCGCGTCCAGGGTGGGCAGCACACCGTAGACCGTGCTCCACACCCGTCTGAGCCAGAACTGAGGCAGCGGCGCTCGCTGCTTCACGATCATGACCGGCACCGGGGACTTACGCGCTATTCTTTCCGGTATCGTGCCGAACAGCACTCTGTCGAAGAGACCTTCTTCAGAAGCCCCCAGGAGCATCAGATCGTAATCCTCCGCCTCCGAGAGAATGCCGCGCACGATACCGGGAGCGGTCACCAACCTGGTCTTGATCAGCTCGTCGGTGGGCAAGCCCTGTATGGTTCGGGCTATCATATCCATGCCGTGCTGGCGCTCTTCTTCCGTCGCACCCTCGCGACAGACGTATACCACCGTCACCTGGCCTCCATAGAGACCAGCTAGCTTCACGCCTACTTGGGCAGCAATGGAGGCATGGGGACCGCCGCTCGTGGGCAGGAGGATCGTCTTCGGCGTGGAAAGCTGGTCACCCTTCACCAGCACCACGTCGCATGGCGCATTCTCGACCACCGGATCCAGGGTCTGGCCTAGAATCCGTCCCTTGGTCTCACTATATCCCTCCCAGCTCAAGAGGATCAGATCGCACTTCTCCTCCGTGGCCGTGTCTATGATCCCCTGAGACACGCTGCGGGCCACCCTCGTAACTGGTGTGAGGGATACCGAACCCGTGTCTTCTGCCCCCAGAGACCAACTGAAGACCGACTCGACCCCCTGGGCCTTCCTCGCGCCCTCGTGCAGAGGAACCTGGGCAGGCAACGTTACCACCCTCAAAGGCAGGACCTCCCCACCCTCGCCACCCGCGAGAGCCACCGCCAACCTGATCAGTTGTGACGGCCTCTCACTTGGTCCCACGGGCACCAGGACGCGATACCGGGCTTCTGTTGGCTCTCGTCTCGTCCTGAAGACCACGACGCCTTCCTGTCCCTCGATGAGCTTGCCCCTGGCATAAGCGATGTAGACGCCGAAGCCCACCGCAAGCCAGATCGCGCCCACCGTCACAGCAGAAGCGCCCATGATGGGCATCAGGAACACATTGACCACCAAGGCGAGAGCCGGGAATAGGGGTCGCACCGGCAACCGAAAGCTGGACACTTGCTCCTCGTTGCGCTCGCGGACCGCGTCACCCACCGCAACCATGCTCATCACAAACAGAGCACAGAAACCCCCCAGCCTGGCCACAAGCTCCAGTCCGCTCGTGAGGCACAGCAGAGCAGCCGCCAATCCAGCAAGTATCAACAGGACGTGCGGCGTTTGCCACCGGGTCGCGCGCCGCCTGAGGAGCTCCGGAAGAACTCCGTCTTGGTCCATCACCTGAGCCTGGCGCACCACCGACAGCAGGGCGGAGTTCATGGCCAGCAGCATGAATATCGCAGACAGAAGCAGCATCGCGAGCTGCCCGTACCCGCCAAGGAAGAACTGGGCCATTGCTGCCACCGGCAAGGCCGTCTCACCGAGCCTTGCGCTCGTCAACACACCTCCCGCCGCAAGGGCCACAGCCACGAACAAGAAGGTTCCCAGGCCTACAGTGGCCAAGAAAGCCTGCGGGACGGCCCGTCTGGGCTGCCGAATCTCAGAGACGGTCAGGGGCACCGATTCGAGGGCCAAGAAACCAATCAACAGTAGCGAGAGACCCGATTGCACACCCAGGTAGCCGTGGGGCGAGAAAGGCCGGTAGTTGTCCAACTGAATGCGCGGCAGACATAGAACACAGAGCAGCAGTAGCGCGGCGAAAGCCAACCAGGTAACCACGTCACGGGCCCGCCGGTGGCTCCAACCTCCCAGAACATTGTAGGCAGCGATGATCAGGGTAAGGAGCGCGGCCAACAGCGACTCAGGCAAGTCCACGCCCAGGTAGGCACCGAAGATGGCGCCCACAGTCGCGGCGAAACCCAGAGCCAGCAGCGCACAAAGGAGAAGACTGCCCAGGAGAACCGCCCAACCGGTCAGGAACGCTACCGGTCCCCTGGTCGCCTCGGAGAGCAAGGTGTAGGCCCCTCCTTCGCGCCCGCTCGACGTGAGCAGTTCGACGTAGCACAGGAGGGTGAGGCAAACCACCACGCCTGCCAGGAGGTACGATACCGCCGCAGCCGGGCCTGCCGCAGCCATCACCGATCCCTGCAAAGCGAACACCGCGGTCGCCACGAGAATGGCCAGGCTGCGCGACACCGCGCGAGAGGCGCTCAGTTCCCGACTATAGCGTACCTCGACAGCCGCAGTCTCTTCAGCCACGGCGCACACCTCCCCCAGAAGGGCGACCCAATCCTAACACAAACACAGCCAATTGCCCAACAGCAGGCCCGTGCGAACGATTCTCGGTACTCCGGTGGTCAGTCTGAGAACGCTTGCTCATGAACGCACCCCAGGGCCGCGCTTGAGGAAAGGAGGGTGCTGACGACCGGCATCGTGGGCGGTGGTGAACTGCTCCTCGCACACCGTACCCGGCCTGACCACGATAGCAGCCACGGCCTAGGCGCCGGAAATGGTGCCCTCGCACATGGAACCGCGTGTTTCTCCACCCCTCCTCGCACGAAAGCCAGGAAGCCATCGGTACCTGTAGGGCGAACTTACAGTCCCGCCCACCACTCCAGACTTGAGCGGCGTCCCTTCCGCTCCGCCCGCCGCAGCGTGGAGGCCAGCCCCGTGGACAACAGGAGTGGGATCATTTGCCCATCGAGTACTCGTTCTTCCACACCCTCCGGAAGACCATTGCCACTCCCCTTCAGCCGTGTTATAATAGCGACGATTGCCCCCACAGCTACAGACCGGGGCTTCGCCATTTGAAGAGAGGACCGAAGACGTGACCAAGTTCGTTTTCTGCACGGGCGGCGTCGTATCGTCCGTCGGCAAGGGCGTAGCTGCAGCATCCATCGCTCGCATCCTGAAGAGTAGGGGCGTCTCCGTGTGCATTCAGAAACTGGATCCCTACCTGAACGTGGATGCGGGGACCATGTCGCCCTATCAGCACGGCGAGGTCTTCGTCACTGAAGACGGCTCGGAGACGGACCTCGACCTGGGCCATTACGAGCGTTTCATCGACCAGAATCTCACCAGTTCGAGCAACGTGACCACGGGTCAGGTCTATTCCGCCGTCATCGCCAGCGAGCGTAGAGGCGACTACCTCGGGAGTACGGTGCAGATCATTCCCCACATCACAGATGAGATAAAGCGGCGCGTGCATCAGGTGGCCGAGGAGAGCGGCGCCGACGTGGTCATCGTCGAAGTGGGCGGCACCATAGGAGACATCGAGGGGCTGCCCTTCATCGAAGCCCTGCGGCAGATGCGCAGCGACATCGGACGCCAGAACGTGCTCTACGGCCACGTAACGCTGCTGCCTCGCCTTGCGGTCACCGGCGAACTGAAGACCAAGCCCACCCAGCACAGCGTCAAGGAACTCCGGGGCATGGGCATCCAGCCCGATTTCATCCTTCTCCGCGCTGATTCCTACCTGCCCGATGGCATTCGCGCCAAAGTGTCCCTCTTCTGCGATGTTGACGAGTCAGCCGTAATACCTCTGGTAAGCGCCGAGACCATGTATGAGGTTCCGCTGATCATGGAGGAGGCTGGCCTCGGTGAATTGATCATGGAGAAGTTCGGCCTTCCCCAGGGCCAGCCGGACCTGGAAGAATGGCGCGCTGTAGTGGAGCGAATCAAGAAGCCCGAGCGTCGGGTCAAGGTGGCACTGGTGGGCAAATACGTGGAACTGGTCGACGCCTACATGAGTGTGAGGGAAGCCCTCTACCACGCTGGTGGCCACCACAGCGTCGGCGTGGACATCGACTGGGTCGAATCGGAACTGTTGCAGCAGGATCCCCAGGCGCACTTGGAGGACGTAGACGGCATCGTAGTTCCCGGGGGCTTTGGGTACAGAGGCATCGAAGGCAAGATAGCTGCTGCTCGGTATGCTCGAGAGCACAACATCCCATTCCTTGGGCTATGCCTGGGGTTGCAGGTAATGGTCGTCGAGTTCGCTCGTTCGGTGGCCGGGCTTGCCGGAGCCAACAGCACAGAGTTCGACCCACACACACCACATCCCGTCATAGATCTCTTGCCTGAGCAGCGGCAGGTCTCCGACAAGGGTGGCACGATGCGGTTGGGAAGCTATCCCTGCCGTCTAGTTGCTGGCACCCGCGCTGCCAGGGCATACGGTCAGGATGTCGCGCAAGAGCGCCATCGTCATCGGTTCGAGCTCAACGATCGGTATCGGGACGTGCTCAGTGCCCGAGGACTGATAGCGAGTGGTATCCTTGACGGCCGCGATCTCGTCGAGATCGTCGAGTTGGAGGATCATCCCTGGATGGTAGCTTCCCAGTTCCATCCAGAGTTCAAGTCCCGTCCCAACAGACCGCACCCTCTCTTCCTCGGCCTTCTCTCGGCCACGATTGCGCATCACAACGAGAGGCTGGCATCGGCGCCACATCGGGAATCGGAGGCGGCCTAGTCGCACCAGCCCAGGGGTTGAGCCGTGGAACAACCCAACTTTCTGGTAGTCGGCCACGTGGCGAAAGATCTGAATTCAGAGGGCTGGCTGCTGGGCGGCACGGCAGCCTATTCCGCCCTGACGGCGAGGAACCTGGGAAGGAGAGCAGCCGTCATCACGAGTGCGGGCCCAGATCTGGTGTTGGATCGGCTCCTAGACGGCATAGAGCTGGTTTGCCTGCCATCGCCGGTCACGACTACGTTTGTCAACGTATACGAGGCTGAAGGCCGCCGCCAGTACGTACACCCAATCGCTGACAGCATAGAAACCGATAGCGTCCCTCCTGAATGGACACAGATTCCCATCGTTCATCTGGGACCCATAGCAGGCGAATTCGACGAAGAAATGATAGATCTGTTCCCAGAGTCGCTTCTAGGTCTCACCCCGCAGGGTTGGCTCAGGCAATGGGATAGCCACGGTCGCGTCTTTCCTCGACGGTGGACCGGCGCTCAGAGCTTCCTCCCGCGCATAGATGCGCTGTTCGTCAGCCACGAAGACCTGGTCGGTGAGGCCAGCGCCCTCAGAGGGCAATTTGGCCTTCCTCGCCTGGTGGTGGTAACAGAGGGCGCACTCGGGGCAACACTGCACTTCCAGGGACGGACTTCCCGTTTCCCTGCGCCCGAGACCCAGGCCCTCGATCCTTCGGGAGCCGGGGACGTCTTCGCCGCCGCCTTCCTGGTCAGATTCGAAGAGACCGAGAACCCGGAGGAGGCCATGCGGTTCGCCAACGTTGCGGCCTCGCTCTCCACCAAGACAGCGGGCATCACCTCGGTCCCGCATCGGGCCCAGATAGAAGCCCTCATGAAGAACACGTTTTGATGCGCACATACGCGTTCGCCAACCAGAAGGGGGGCGTGGGCAAGACCACCACCGCCATCAACCTGGCGGCATACTTGGCTGCCAGAGGCAAGAAAGTCCTGCTCGTGGACATCGACCCGCAGGCCAACGCCACCAGCAGCCTGGGCGTGGACAAGAACCACCTCCGTTTGTCCATCTACGAAGCCCTCATCCAACAGGTACCTCTCAGCCGGATCATCATGCACATCGAGAAAGCCGGCCTGGAACTGGTGCCTTCCGCGCCATCGCTTGCAGGCGCCACTGTAGAGCTGGTACGCCTGCCAGAGCCGACTCATCTGCTGCGCAAGACCCTGGCTACCGTGGACAAAGGGTACGACTACATCTTCGTGGACTCACCTCCCAGCCTGGGCATCCTGACCGTGAACGCCTTGACAGCTACCGAGGCTGTCTTGATCCCCGTGCAGTGCGAGTACCTCTCCCTGGAGGGGCTGGGACAACTGGTCCACACCATCAATCTGGTACGGAGGGAGCTGAACCCGCAATTGAAGATCGCCGGGCTGATCATGACCATGTACGATATACGCACCAAGATCGCCCAACAGGTGGTAGACGAGGTGCGCAAGTACTTCGCCGACAAGGTGTTCTCCACCATCATCCCACGAAACGTCCGTCTGAGCGAGGCTCCAAGCTACGGCGAGACAATCCTCAACTACGCGCCCAAGTCCAGTGGAGCACTGGCCTACGAGGCTCTTGCGAACGAGTTTCTCCTTAGAACGGACCGCACAGGAGGTAGCTAATGCCTGGAGAGAGACGAGGACTGGGCAAAGGGCTGGAGGCCTTGATCCCCTCCGCTGCCGGTGTGACGGAGGTAGCGGTCGAAAGCATTGTCCCCAACCCCAGACAGCCCCGCCAGGCGCTTGATCCGCAAGCCCTACAGGAGTTGGCAGACTCCATCGGCGAGCAAGGCCTCGTGCAACCCCTCGTAGTCACAGAGGTAGAGGGAGGATACCAGCTTCTGGTAGGAGAGAGACGCTGGCGCGCAGCCCAGTTGGCTGGTCTCGAGGTCGTGCCCGTGGTCGTTCGCGAGGTCACTCCTCAGCAGATGCTGGAACTGGCGCTGGTGGAGAACATCCAGAGAGAGGACCTCAACCCTTTGGAGATGGCATCCGCCTACCAGCAACTCGTCGACGAATTCGGCATGACCCAACAGCAGATTGCAGACAAGGTGGGCAAGAACCGCGTCACGGTGGCTAATACCCTACGCCTGCTCAAGCTACCCGGCGAGGTGAAGAACTCGCTCCTCAAGGGACAGATCACCGAAGGTCACGCTCGCGCCCTCCTGCGTCTGGAATCAGCGAAGGCACAGTTGGAGGCCCTCCACGCCATCGTGCAGGGTGATCTGAGCGTGCGTCAGGCCGAGCAGATGATTCGGCGTATGGTGGAGGAGCCGAGACCAAAGACAGCGCCACACGAGAGATCGCCCCAGTTGAAGGCCCTCGAAGACAAGTTCCGCCAGGCCCTGGGCACCAAGGTGAGCCTCGCCCGAGGCGGGAAGGGCGGCAGGCTGGTCATCTATTTCTACTCCGAGGAGGAACTCCAGGCCATATACGACCTCATCGTCCGTACTTGATCCCCACGTCACTCCTCGCCCCATCCAGCCTCGCGCCGCAACCAACTCCACTGCCCGCTTCTAGGGCAGAGCGCGCAAAGGATCGAGCAGCCAGCGATCCTTGGCAATCTCGAAGTGGAGGTGAGATCCGGTGGAACGCCCGGTGCTTCCCATGCGCCCGATCAGCTCTCCCCTGGCTACGTGCTCGCCAACATGGACGTACGACGTACTCAAGTGACCGTACAAGGTCTGGTAGCCGTCCTCGTGGCGGAGGACTATCATCCGTCCGTATCCCGCATACTCGGTGTAACCAGCCTTCACCACCTCTCCAGCCGCGGCTGCATAGATGGGCGCGCCAAGGGGCGCCGCGATGTCTATGGCATGGTGGCAAGCCCAGGCTCGCTGGCTGATGCGCCCAGTAGCCGGCCAGGTAAGGGAGATCTCCCCAGACGCGGGCTCGCCGGGGCTGAACTGCTGGTTCCAGTACACCATCTGCAAACCCGGCTTACACTGGCTGCCCAGTACCTCGGATACCATGGCGTAGGTGTCGCCCACGAGCATGCCGATCACGTACAGCAAACCCAGCACCAGGAGCGCGATGAGGGTGATCAGCAGAGCATACTCGATCATGCCCTGCCCTGTCTCACTCCGCCTCGGCCACTTCACAACCGGACCCACCGATCCCATCTTGGGCAGTCCTCACCCCTCAGTCCTGTCTCGATTGCTCGACCAAGTCAGGCGAACCCTCGAAGACGGCCCGGAGCGCAGGACCGCACTCCTCCGTCGCGAAGGCGATCACCTTGTCACCCTCAGCGAGTACGGTATCGCCATGAGGGATGATCACCTTCCTTCCTCGCTGCAACGATACCACTGTGCAATCCTGCGGCAGGTCCATATCCAGCAGCTTCCGGCCCACAACAGGTGATTCCACGCCGATGTTCATTTCCACGAACTGCGTGCCCCCCAGCTTGCCCAACCGCAGGCGCTCCGCCCGCTGCTGTGCGTCCAACCGGCGCATGATACCCAGGTTGTAGGCCCGGATAACGTCGCGGCGGCGCAGCACCCCCACGAGCCTCCGCGGATCGGCACGCTCTACCACCGGCAGCCTGCCCAGGTCCCGCACCCCCAGCCTCTTGAGCGCCACCCACAGCGGTTCATCGGGGTACGCAGTGACGGGGGAAACGGTGGCTATGTCCCCCACCTTCAGGGTGTCTGCGTCGCCGCGGTGCAAGGCCTCCTCCAGATCCCTCAGGGTGACCACTCCACAGAGTTCACCGTTGTCGTCCAGCACAGGGAAACCATGATGTCGGGTGTGATCGAACCTCTGTGCCAGTTGTTCCACACTCATGCTCGAATACACCGCGTCCAGATCGGACAGCGGTGTCATCGCTTCCTTGACGAAGACACCTTGCATCACGTCGATGTCACGACCGAGCACCAGCCGCACACCTCGGCGGACCAGCTTCACGCTGTAGATGGACTCAGGACTCAGATGTTCCGCCAGTAGGGTGCACACCACCGTACTCAGCATCAGTGGCAGTATTATCAGGTAGTCATCGCTCATCTCAAACATGATCAGTATGGCAGTCATTGGCGCGCGGGCCGCCCCTGCGAACACAGCCGCCATACCCACCAATGCATAGGCGCCTCCGCTGGCCGTGATCCCGGGGAAGACCTGGTGCACCACAAGCCCATAGGCGCCACCCAGCATAGCACCCATGAAGAGGGAGGGAGCGAAGACCCCCCCTGAACCGCCCGACCCCAGCGTGATGGAAGTCGCCACTACCTTGGCCACGAGAAGCGCTGCCAGTAGCGCCAGGTCGGTCTGGTTCAGCAGAGTACTCTCAATCGTCTCGTACCCCACTCCCAAGACCTGCGGTAGGAAGAGACCAACCACTCCGATAGCCAGACCTCCCACCGCTGGTTTGAGGTATTCGGGAAAGCGCCAGGCATCGAATAGGTCCTCTGCCCTGTAAAGCAGAAAGACGAACCCCGTAGCCACAAACGCAGCGACCACACCCAGAACTGCATACAGCGGCAGCTCCCACACGCTGGTCAGAGAGTAGGCGGGAACAGGGAAGGCTGGCACGTCCCCTAGCACGATCCTGCTGATCACGTTGGCAGTCACAGAGGAGATGACGACCGTGCTGAAGTAGCCCAGGCTGAACTCCTGGAGGATCACTTCCAGGGAGAATAAGACCCCAGCGATGGGAGCGTTGAACGTAGCAGCGATCCCTCCGGCGGCTCCGCAGGCCACCAGATTGCGGATCCGCTCGTCCGAGAAGTGGAGCCACTGTCCCACTGTGGAACCCCAGGCAGACCCTATCTGCACGATAGGCCCCTCTCGTCCCACCGATCCTCCCGTACCTATACATATCGAAGAAGCCAGCGCCTTGACTAGGCCGACGACCGGTCGAATGCGACCACCCCTCAAGGCCACGGCCTCCATCACCTCCGGCACCCCGTGTCCCTTGGCCTCCCGGGCGAAGAAGTACGTCAGCGGGCCCACCGCCAGGCCGCCGATGGCCGGGATCAACACGGCGTAGTAACGTCCCCAGAACCCCAGTGCCGAGGGCACTGCGCTGAAGGAGAACTCGGTGATAGACTCGATCAGCCATCGGAACGCAACCGCCCCGACGCCAGCCCCGATGCCCACAATCAGTGCAGTCACCACAAGTATCACCCGCTCGGGCGGCTGCCAACGGTCCAGTAGCCTGGCGGAACGGCTGCTCACAGCGCGCCACGCGTCTCTCATACCAGTTGCCGTGTTTCTCCGGCCTTCTTCCAAAGTCTCGGTAGCCTCCATGCTGACCTCGCAAACGCAAACAGGCCCCCCTCCATCAACGTCGCTGATGGGGGAGCCTATAATCATAACAGATACCACAAATTCGGAGCGAAATCAAATCACCGCGCCGGTGAGTGCCTTGACCTGCGTTCCGTCATCAGCATCGGGCGCAGCCTCTCTTCCCTCGGCCTACCTACTTGCTCCGCGTGACTGCCGAGCGGCCTCGAAAAGAATAATGCTGGTCGCCACAGCCACGTTCAATGACTCGACGCCCGCTTGCATCGGTATGCTCACCGTATCGGTACGCACCCGCCGAGCCTCTACTCCGGGTCCATGAGCCTCTCCTCCTACCACCAGCACGCTGGGCTGGCTCCAATCGATCTCGTGATAGTGCTTGTCGCCGCGCGCATCGGCCAGCAAGACCTGCATCCCCTCCAACATGCTCCCCACGTCGCTCCAGCTACAATCTGCCATTATCGGCAGGCGAAAATGCGCGCCCATGGCCCCCCTCACCACCTTTGGGCCGTAGATGTCCACAGTGCCTCGCATGGCAATTACCTGTCCCACCCCCGCCGCCTCCGCTGAGCGAAGGATCGTGCCCAGATTGCCGGGGTCACTCAGACCGTCCAGCAGCAGACTCAGGTGCGACTTCCCGGCATCTAGCTCTGGAAAGGAGGCCACAGCCAGGATGCCCTGCGGTGTCCTGGTGTCTGCCATCGCTCGCATCACATCCTCGCTCACAGACTCTAGCTCGGCGCCCGAAGACCGCAGCTTCTCCAGGAGGGCCAGCGCTCTGGCATCAGCGGAGATGCCGGGGCCATAAAACACAAAGACGGGCTCTTGGCCCGCCTTCGTCATCTCCTCTACCAGCCGCACACCCTCGGCCACGAACCGCCTCTCCCGCTGCCGAACAGGCCTGCGGTACAGCGATCGCACGTATTTGACCTTGCGGTTGGTCTTGCTGGTGATCACTGCACCGTCTTGGCCACGTCAACCAGGTGAGCGAAGGTCTCGCCGTCGTTCACAGCGAGATCAGCCAGCACCTTGCGGTCCAGCTCGACCCCCGCCTGTCTCAGGCCCGCTATGAAGCGATTGTAGGGCAGTCCATGCTGTCGAGAAGCCGCGTTGATCCGGGAAATCCACAGCCGTCGGAAGTCTCGCTTCCTTCGCCGGCGATCCCGATAGGCATTCGTCAACGCACTCAGCATCGCCTCATGTGCTCTCCTGTGGAGAGAGTGTTTGGTGGCCCGCTGACCCTTCGTCAGCTTCAGGACCTTCTTGTGGCGTCTGCGGGCTCTGGGCCCGCCCTTTACCCTCGTCAACTCACCATGCTCCTTGCTAACCCCTGCCCAGATCCGAGGTCTGCTAGCTCCTCTTTGCCAGGTAGGGCATCAACCTCTTCAAGCGCTTGACGCTCCCTGCGCTGTCCACTTCCACTAGTTTGTCGAAGGAGCGCAGTACGCGGCCTGGCTTCTTGCGGCGGAGATGACTCTTGCCTATCTTGCTTCGGCGTATCTTACCCGAAGCCGTTCTCGTGAACCTCTTTGCGCTCGTCTTGTGAGTCTTCATCTTGGGCATCGTGCCCTCCCGAACCTAACCTGGTGTGCCCCTCACAGCGTACAGACGGGCGCCCTTGGCGCCCGTGCGAACTCCCATCGCCTGCCGTCGGACGTCCCTGCGTCTACGGCTTCTTCTTGCCAGCCGGGGCCAGCACCATGAACATGCTCCTACCTTCCATGCGAGGGTACAATTCCACGACACAGACGTCCTTCACGTCGGCCACGACCTTGCTCAGCATCTCTTGTGCGATCTCGGGGTGAGTGATCTCGCGTCCCCGAAACAGTACGCGAACCTTGACCTTGAACCCCTCCTTCAGGAAGCCACGCATGCGGTTGACCTTGAAGTTCACATCGTGCTCGCCCGTCTTGGGTCGGAAGCGTATCTCCTTGACCTCTACGGGCTTATGTGACTTCCTTGCCTCCCGGGCCTTTCGTGCTCTCTCGTAGCTGTACTTCCCGAAGTCCAACAAACGGCAGACAGGCGGGTCCGCCTGGGGGGCAACCTCGACCAGGTCCAGGTTGTGCCCCCTGGCGATCTCGAGGGCCTCCTTCACCGGGAATACGCCCAGTTGCTCGCCCTTTTCCCCTATTAGGCGCACCTCATCGGCCCTAATCGCCTCATTTATCCTTTGAGTCTTACTAATTTCTTTCACCTCGTTGTGGCATCGCGACAAGAACTATGTATCAACATCCTCCTGCTGCCCTGGGTGAAGAACAGGGAAATGAGTGGTTGACGTCCTCTACTCACGCGCTAATATACCACATTTGCGCCCACAAGTCAAATCCCCCATGACACAAGAACCGCCCCGTGGGAGAGCGGTCCGATTCTACATCCTGGTTGCAGGTCCCTGAAACTGGTCAGCCTCCCACAACCAGCAGCATGAATATCACGCCATCTCCATCGTTCAGAGGCACGTCCAGATCATCGTGGACCACCCACTGTTTCTCATTGACCAGGATCTGTATTATGGCGTCCAGGTGGCCCTCGTCGTCCAGAAGGGCCTCCCTAGCAGCGTGGCCATACCGCTCCACGAGGTGGTCCACGAGATTGCCAACCGTATCCCCGGGGAACTCCACCTCGATCTTCTTGGCCCCCAGCGCCTTGGCCAGGGTCGGCAACGCCATCAAGCGAAGCTGTACCTTCACGCCCTGGCCCTGCTCCTTCCCGGACGCATGTCCTTCAACTTCGCCGTGAACTCATACTGCCGGCAGTCCGGACATAGGCGTAGATACTCCACCGCGTCGCCCACACCCTTCATCCTCTCCAGTACGTACTGCGCCGTGTGCATGGGGACCACGAACTTGCCGCATCGTTCGCAGAAGAGACCATGTTCTGTGACCCCCTGTTCGATGGCCAGAGCGCGCACACCCTGAACGAAGTCACGGAACCTCACCCCTGCCGGGCATAACTCCGTACAGACATCACAGGTCAGACAGAACCAGATACCCACATCGGTCAGCAGATCGAAGCCGAACAGCGCTTTCTCGACGATGCCGCGAGGCGAGACCTCGTAGGAGAAGTCCTCGAAGATCTCAGTCATGGGGCAAGCGGATGCACACTTCCCACACTCGACGCACAGGATCGCCCGGGTCTCCCTCATCAAGTCGTTGACAGAAGTGTCCTGCATTCCGTTCAGACCCTCATCTAGGCCTCGAGGGCCCCCGGTATTCTCCTCAACTCCTCGAACGTGAACACGGGGCCGTCTCGGCAGATGTACTTGTCGCCGATGTTGCAGCGACCGCACTTGCCCACGCCGCACTTCATCTTCATCTCCAATGTCGTCACTATGTCGGCGTAAGCGTACCCCATCTCCTCCAGTGCTTCAACGACCAGCCTGATCATGATCGGCGGCCCGCAGGTGAAGGCTACTCTGTTCTTTGGGGACGGGTTGATCTCTCTCAGGAAGGGCGGCACAAATCCCACGGGACCATCCCAAGTCTCGTCGCCTACGTCGACCGTCACGGCCAGATCGACGTCGGAGCGCTCTTCCCACTGCTTCAACTCCTCCTTGTAGACCAGGTCCTGGGGACTCCGCGCCCCGTAGACGATCTGGACCTCTCCGTAGCGCTCCCTGTTGTCCAGGACATACTGGATCAGCGATCGCAAGGGGGGCAAGCCAATACCGCCGCCGATGAAGAGCAGGTCCTTGCCTTCGATCTCCCCCGTGGGCCACCCATTGCCCAGAGGTCCTCGCACGCCCAGCTTGTCCCCGGCCTCCAGGTCGTGAATGGCATTGGTCACCGTGCCCACCGCCCTGACACAGAACTCGACACAGTCCTTCCAGGTTGGAGATGACGCGATGCCGATCGGACACTCGCCGACCCCGAAGATAGACAACTCTGCAAACTGCCCCGGCCGATAGGTGAACGAATCGCTCACCTCTGGATCGTCGAAAGTCACCACGAAGGTACTGGTATCGGGCGTCTCCGGACGCACCTCTTTGACAGTGGCAATCGAAGGCAAATAGATGTTATCCGTCACTTACGCCCTCCTTGCCCAAGATGTCCTTGATCACCTCCGTGATCTCCACACCGCCCGGGCAATGCACCAGACACCTAGCACACCCAACACAGGCATAGCCTGTTCCGTACCTCGAAGGAAAGGTACTGAACTTGTGGAAGTACCGGTTCCGCATTCTCTCGCGTCTGCTCGGACGCGCGTTCTCGCCGCTGGCCATCAGAGCGAAGTCGCCGTACATGCACGAGTCCCAGCACCGGTAGCGAATGCCCGCCGACGTCGATCCCACGTCCGAGATGTCGAAGCAATGACAAGTAGGGCAAACGTAGGTACAGATTCCGCATCCCAGGCAGGGCAAGCTCAGCTTGTCCCAGTACCCATCCTCCCAGAGAGCGTCCAGCCTCTCCTTGAGTTCACCAACGTCTAGCGCTGGCATGTCCACCGGCGGCGGCTGCAACTCCTTCTCCTCGGCCTCCGTCAGCGTGGTGAACAGGCCCTCGCCCAGAGCCACCAGTTCCTGGCCCCTTTCCGTCACCACGTCCACCAGGTAGAGATCCCCGACATCGATCAACAGAATGTCGCTCCCCTCCGGCGACAGAGGATCTATTCCGAACGTGGTACAAAAGCAACTGGAGCGTGGAGGCGTCGGGCAAGCCAGTGCAATCAGCGCCGTCCTGTCGCGCCTCTCGCGATAGTAGCTATCTTCGAGATCGTCGAGGAACACTCTGTCCAGAAGAGACAGACTGCGCACGTCGCAGTTCCGAATCCCTACCACGACCCTGTCCTTCTCCAGAGGCTTCGCCTCCTCCAACTCGATCTCCTTCCCCCTCTTGTGAAAGGCAAATAGGCCCTCCACTTGTGGAAAGAACAGACTCTTGGGTGGAATGAGCGAGTTGGAGTACTCCAGATCCATCTCTGCACCCGAACTCACCGGCCCAAAGAGGTGCACCTCTTCATCCTTGGTCGGCCCGACAAGCTCGTACTTCTCTGCTACGCTGTCCAGCCAGCGGCCCAGGTCGGACTTGCTGATCTTCTTCCTTTGCACCATGCCCCCCTACATGAACGGACCCTGGTCATCCAACTCGAAGTTAACCAGCGGAGGAACTGAATCGCATTCCATACCAGCTTCGTAGTCGAACAGTTCGGCGACATCCTTCTGAACCTTCTTGTAGAGCCGGCTCAACGGGATGTTCATGGGACACACTCGTTCGCACTCTCCGCAATCTATACACCGGCCAGCCAGATGGACGGCCCTGATCAGATGATACAGCTCGTTCTCGGGCAACAGGGGCGGCCTATCCAGCCAGCGAGGCGCTTTTCGGTCGAAAATGCACTCTTCGCAGTAGCAGGCGTAGCAGGCCTCGCGGCACGCATTACAGCGAATGCACCGCCCGAACTGCTTCTGCCAGAAAGCCCTTCGCTCCTCCAGGGGCAGCCCTTCGAGCCTCTCGACAGCCGCGTACTCCGGCTCCCCTGCTTCGATCTCAAAGGGCACTACATCTCCCAAAGTGAAATCATATTCGAAAGCGAGGGGATGCCGGCAATGGAAGCACTTGTCAAGTAGCACGTCCTCTTTGGCCACCCTCCGGGACTCTTCGCCAACCGTGACCAGGAACTCATCGCCCGCATCCTCCACACGGCTCACCCGCTCCAGGTCAGGACCTAGTACTCGACCTAGCTTGCGAGGGTCAGCCTGACCCTGGCAGGGCACTCCCACGACGACGACTTTCTCGCGGTTTATCTGGTTCTGCTTGACCAACTCCACTATGGCCCTGGCGTCACATCCCTTTACCAGAACGCCTACCTTGCCCTCCAAGTCCCTGCCACGGAGGACGTACTTGCTGAGGTTCTGGACGCAGAGAGGACCCCACACCAGGTTTTGAACCTCGCTCTCCTCGGTCACGAAGCAAGGAACGACACGATGCGGCTCGGCCCCCTCGGCATACCCGATGAAGTACGCCATCCCCCCGCCGCCAAGTATCTGTCTAACTGTCTCTCTTAGCCTATCCTGCATCAATTCTCTCCTGGCTCCGGTGGTTGGGTGATCCTCTGCGATCGACTAGGACCCAGATCCTTGATCTGCTTCGTCACCTGTTTAACTGTGTCCGCGAACTTGGCCCCCTCGGAGGCACATACCCACGCTATCCACCTTGCCTCCTAAGTCGCCAGGCACGGGAGGATGGCTTCCAACCATCTCTACCAGGGGACCCAGTAGTTCGCGTATTCCCCGCTCGGACGAGAGTCCGCCCCCCCGGAGCATCGATCATACGCGAGGCGCCTGCGCCGACGACCAGAACCGATCGGCCACTCAACCTCGCTCCTCCACCAATCGCTCCGCACAACAGAGCAGGGCATACCTTATCGGCGGAACATGATCCCAAACATGCCCTCACCGCACTCCCGATGGTATCAGGCCAGCCTGGGCGGCAACCTCTCTGCTCATGAACTCAGCCAGCTTGGCTGCCGCCACCCTCTTCTTCCTCAGATTCACAGCATTGGCGTCCACAAACTCCAGCGCGCCCGGAAAACAGAACCTCACACACTGTGGGTCCCCGTCGCACAGATCGCACTTGATAACCCTGTTGGCCACTGTGTCGATGCGCATGCCGCCAAAGGGACAGGCCGTCACGCACTCCTCGCAGCCCACACATAGATCGTAGTCCAGCCTCACCAGGCCCACCACCTCATCCCTGGAGAGTGCGTCCATGGGGCAGACCGCGATGCAAGGCGCATCCGTGCACTGCTGGCAGACCACGGGCATGAGATAGCCTTCCATAAACCGCTTTCTGACACTAATTCTGGCCCTGCTGGGGTTGCTCACCCCCTCGTGTTTGACAGAGCAGACCATCTCGCACAGTCGACAACCGGTGCACTGGTCTTGGTCAACCAGAATCATCTTCTGCA